>ENA-OYXL01000044-OYXL01000044.1-human-gut-metagenome-genome-assembly--contig:-NODE-44-length-49668-cov-6.213996_pt1 | contig 49668 bp, 43 predicted proteins | sample MGYA00244845_ERZ653422 | MGnify/ENA primary metagenome ERZ653422 (study PRJEB26926, sample SAMN06164903) | human gut metagenome | biome: ENVO:00009003; feature: ENVO:2100002; material: ENVO:00002003... | reverse complement strand
CTTAGTCTCGTGGGCTCGGAGATGTGTATAAGAGACAGTATATGGACAGTACAAGGATTCTTTAGAGGCGGTCATGCGGATGATGGCAGCTTCCATGGAGCGGTATGCGAAGGCACATAAGGATGATTCGGGGGAGTTGATTTATGAGCATCTGCGTTACCGGCTGAAATCGGAGAAGAGCATGCAGGCGAAGCTGGAGGCGCGGGGATTGCCGCTTACCCCTTGTTCGGCGCTCTGCGAGGTGCGGGATGCCATCGGGTTCCGTGTTGTTTGCCGCTTTATCGACGATATTTACAAAAATATTTCACGAATTAAAGACTTGCCGGGAATCACCGTGGTGAAAGAAAAGGATTATATATTGGATGTGAAATCAAATGGGTACCGCAGCTACCATATGATCCTGTCGGTTGAGGCGCCGTATGAGGACGTTCGCGGAGATAATCCGGGTCATTTTTTGTGGAAATACAGCTCCGCACCATCGCTATGGATTCGTGGGCGAGTCTGGAGCATGAAATATAAGCACCATATCAGGAATGCGCCGCTCATTGAGCAGGAGCTGAAACGCTGTGCCGATGAACTGGCATCCTGCGATATTTCCATGCAGACGATTCGTAAACTTATCCGTGAAGAAGGTGGAACAGAATGAAAATATTGATAGCAGAAGACGAAAAGGCTATGTCAGATGCCCTTGCGGCGGTGCTGAAACATTTCGGCTACGAGGTGGACGCCGTCTATGACGGGCTCGCCGCTACGGAAAAGGCGAGGGAGAACTCCTACAGTTGTATGATTTTCGATATCATGATGCCGAAAATAGACGGTATTGAAGCGCTGAAACGTATCCGTGACAGCGGTGATATGACGCCGGTCATCATGCTGACCGCCAAATCGGAGGTAGAAGACCGCATCATGGGCCTTGACGCAGGTGCGGATGACTACCTCGCTAAACCGTTCGCCATGGGGGAACTGCTCGCCCGCATCCGTTCCATGACAAGGCGCATGGGCGAATTCACGCCGACTAAGCTGAAAAAAGGCGATGTCGAGCTGGATGTGGCGGAGCAAGAACTTTCCTGCACCAGTTCCGTCCGCCTGTCGAGCAAGGAAACGAAGCTCCTTTCCTACCTTATGATGAACGAAGGGAAAACTATTTCTACCGATGAGCTTTTCCGCTATGTCTGGAGTGATGAAACGGACATGGATATCGGCATCGTCTGGATGTATATTTCCTACCTCAGAGAAAAAATCGAGGCCGTTCATGGAAATATACGGATAGCAGGAGAGAAAAACGGCGACTTCCGCCTCCAGATCATCTCCCGCTGATTAACATACAGAAACAGAAGGTACTCCTATGGATATGATACGCAGGCTCCACCGCAAATTTATATGGATGGCCACCGCATCCGTCGTGGCTATCATCGTCCTTGCCGTCGGACTGATCAATGGCTCCCTCTACGTCAGGGTGCACCATGAAATATCGTCCATCACCGACATCATTTCGCAGAACGGCGGCACTATCCCATCCGACCTCGCGCCGCAGGAGAAAGGACTCTTCGAATTCGGGAACTGGGCGGAAGAAACACCTGAATTCTCCTATCAGGCGAGATATTTCTCCATTCTCTTTGACGCGAACAAAAAGGAAGCGAAAGTCATTAACGTCAACCACATCGCCGCATTCAACGCCAAAGAAGCCTTCAACCTCGCCATACGGGTTCTCCAGATAGGGAAATCGGAAGATTTCTTCCTTAAAGACAGGGCCTATTATAACTATAAAATCACACAGACCGCCAGCGGTGACACCCTTGTTGTCTTTTTCGACTGTACCCGGGACGTCCTCGCCCTCTCCTCTATATTCAGCTACTCCGTGGCGCTCGGTCTCTTCTGCATCGTTCTCTTCTTCCTCATCATCACCTTTCTTTCCAGCAAGGCCATCAAGCCCTTCGTGAGAAATATGGAAAACCAGAAACGGTTCATCACAAACGCCAGCCACGAGATGAAAACACCGGTGGCGATCATTTCGGCGAATACGGAAGCGCTCGAACTCGTCAGCGGAAAGAGCGAATGGACAGGGAATATTATCAAACAGACGAAACGCCTGACGAACCTTATCAACGACCTTGTTGCCCTCGCCCGGGTCGGGGAAATAGAAAAAGAAAACATGAAACTGGAAGACGTGGATATTTCCCAAGCTACGGAAACCATCGCAGGCGACTTCCAACAGGTGGCGGCTGAACAGGGGAAGACGCTCGAAACCCGTATACCACCCGGCGTCCACGTCCGGACAGAAGAAAAACTCTTCGGACAGATCCTCGGCATCCTTCTGGATAACGCTGTGAAATACTGCGACGAAAAAGGAAGCGTGCAAGTGGAAGTCACGACAGAGAAAAAAGAAAAAGGTTTTGCGATAATAATCTCCAACGATTTTGCAGAAGGAGAAGATATAGACTACACGAAATTCTTCGAACGCTTCTACCGCCACGACATCTCCCACAGCAGCCAGATCAAAGGATACGGCGTAGGCCTCTCTATGGTTGCCGACATCGTGAAGCTCCTCGACGGAACCATAGACGTATCATGGAAAGAAGGGCGCATTTCCTTTCGCCTTTGCTTCTGAAACAGAAAACGGCACTGAGAGAAACAGTGCCGTTTTTGAGTAAAGGATTGTGGAGTGTTTTGGGGAATGCAATAAAAATGAGGCGTAGCTTAATAATGACAGATTCAATGATCATAATAGAAAATAGCAGCTCGGATAAGCTATGAGTGGATTTGCCCCGATAATGGGTATTCAGGGCTTTGGAATCTAAATAGAGAAACCCTAAAGATTAACTATAAAATTTACACAGATGCTGTCAACGGATATCTTTTATCTGATTTAACAAGTGAACAATTGTCCTGCAAATATGTAAGTGAAGCGGATGTGCTAAATGTTGTGTTGTTCAATAAACGTGCAAAATAGTGGCGTGAGGAAAATCCGGATCTGAAAGAAAAATGAGGGCTTGTGCAAATCTAAATGAGTTATTGGTCCTTGCGAATATGGAAAGCTGTAATGCAGTTTTAATTGGTAAAAAGATTGATTGGAAAGAGCGAATGGTCGTGCTTAGAAAATTGGCAAGAATCTAATTATTTTCTTTGGAGAATTTGAATACTGAAGGAATGAAAAAGTTGAAGGTTTTGGATAATGAAAAGTAAGGATGATCAAAATATTCATGAAGCTGAGCTATAGAAAAATCAGTACGGCAAATGTATCCATATTAAGAACATCTTGTGGTTGCTGTTTATTTTTATCATGGTGTACAATGTAGACAACTGCTGGATAAGCAGCTTAGAAAACTTAATGAATGATTATAATTATCTGCCGCATAGGCAGTTTGAATTTCATAAAAGATTATTTCCATGTCAAATAAATTCCACTTAATAAATAATTATATTTGACATGGTTTTACTTAAGGGGTAAAATGAGAAAAGCAATAACAAAGAAATTAGTAGATTGCTGTCGATCAGAAATGGATGGATGGTGTTAAATTATCTTTATTACTGTAAGGTATTGATGAATATTGCAAAAGAGAACGTATCTGTATTGCAGTAAAAATTCTGCAGGAAAGAATGTGGTGAGGGCTATGATAGAGGATATTGTCAAGTCGGATTTGAAAACGATTCTTCATTCTAAACGGGCGAATCTGTATTATCTTGAAAAGTGCAGGATCATGCAGAAGGATGGACGTATTGTTTATTTGACGGAGACGAAAAAAGAGAACTTGTTTTGGAATATTCCAATTGCCAACACAACAGTAATTCTTTTGGGCAGCGGTACTTCTGTGACACAGGCGGCAATGCGGCTGCTCAGCGGCGCCGGTGTACTTGTTGGTTTCTGCGGTGGTGGGGCTACACCGTTATTTGCCGGTACGGAGGTGGAGTGGCTGAATCCGCAAAGTGAGTACAGACCGACAGAATATGTGCAGGGGTGGCTGTCTTTTTGGTTTGATGAAAAGAAACGTCTTGCTGTGGCAAAGGAGTTCCAGAAAAATCGCATCCGTTTTTTACAGACAGTCTGGGATAAAGACAATGAATTGGCCGATGAAGGTTTTTTTACCGATGATGCTTTGCCAGAAGAAGCGATCTCCGTTTTTAAGAGCCGCATGGAAATAGCGGGGGATGTGACCCATGTATTGGCGGCGGAGGCGGAATTCACAAAAAAGCTCTACAGGTATGCGGCACAGAATACGGAAACAGTCGATTTCACGAGGGAGCGTAATTCTGACCAGCCTGCGAACAGGCTGCTTGACCATGGGAATTATCTGGCGTACGGACTGGCGGCAACGACTCTCTGGGTACTTGGTATTCCTCACGGCTTCGCGGTGATGCATGGTAAGACAAGACGAGGCGCTCTTGTTTTTGATGTAGCGGATTTGATCAAGGATGCCATCGTCCTGCCATGGAGCTTTATCTGTGCCATGAGAGGGCAGAGAGACAGAGAGTTCAGGCAGATCTGCTTACAGAAGTTTACCGAACATAAGGCGCTGGATTTTATGTTTGATGAAGTGAAACGGTGCAGCAGACTATATGCGGGCGGTGAACGGTCATGATGGTCATATTTACGAGCAGGAGCGAGAAGAAGGCTATTTATACGGTGCGGAGGATTCTGGATAGTTTTGCAGACAGAATTGGGAATGATACGTGGAAAACGGTCATTACGCAAGAGGGATTGCTGACGGTGCAGGCGCTTTTGCGACGGACTGCTACCAAAAGTACAGCAGTGGCGTGTCATTGGATCCGGTCACGGAGCCATAGCGAGCTGGTCTGGATTGTAGGGAAGCGGGACATGTTTAATGAGGAAGGCATCGTGCCTGTCCACTCCACACAAAAGGAAATCCTTCACCATGAGTGGGAAAACGATTGGCAGTATCTGCCGTTGATAAAAGCGCTGGTAGCGGTGGCGGCACTCTTCCATGACTGGGGAAAGGCATCAGCGTTATTTCAGGAAAAACTGGATAAAGGGACATTGAAAATGGATCCCTTCCGTCATGAATGGGTATCTTGCAAGCTTCTTGAAGCGCTTATTTTTGCCGCAGGTGCGGAGAAAGATGACAGAAAATGGCTGAAAGTACTGGCGGAAGGAAAGATAAAGACAGAGGATATAGAAAAGAATCTGCAAATTGACGAGAAAGGAAACGGGCAGGCAGATATGAAAAAGCTGGATGCAGCACATTTGCCACCGATTGCAAAATTTCTGATGTGGTTGATCCTGTCTCATCACAGGCTGCCGTCTATGGCTAAGGATGGCTGGGTGAATGTGGAGAAAAAAAGTTTCCACAGTATATTCTCCAGTCTGAATGCGTCCTGGGGATATGAGAGTGAAGCGGAGGAGACTATTATGTGCCGCAGGAGCTGCTTTGTATTTCCGGAGGGACTCCTTGTGGAGAATGCGGCAGCTTGGCGGAAGGCCATAAAAAAATGGTGCGGCCGGTTATTAAATGATTACGACAGACTGATGGATATTATGGGAGGGGAGACATACAAATCATCATTCAGGGCTATCGCCCACTATACGAGATTGTCTCTTATGCTGGCGGATCATTATGTTTCTTCTCTGCCTGAGGAAACAGATAAGGGCCGATGGGCAAAAAATGATTTATGGGCGAATACAGACGGTAAAACCGGAAAGAAAAAGCAGTTTCTGGAGGAACATTTGGTCAGGGTCTGTGAACAGGCAACCCATATTGCTCACAGACTTCCTTATTTCAGTGATCAGATGGAGAGCGTCTATGATGTAAAGGCGTTGGCAAAGAAAAGTCCGGCAGTTTTCAGATGGCAGGATACAGTTGTCGAGAAAATCAGAGCATTCCGGGAGAAGAATGGGGATGGTGCCAGGTATTTTATAGTCAATATGGCAAGCACCGGCTGCGGTAAAACGTTTGCCAATGCAAAGATCATGCAGGCTGTATCGACGGACGGAAAATCGCTCCGGTATATCCTTGCCCTCGGCCTCCGTACGTTGACGCTGCAGACCGGTGATGAATACAGGGAACGGATACATTTGGACAGGAATGATCTGGCCGTCCTTATCGGTTCCAGTGCCGTAACCAAATTGCATGAGGAAAATAAGGAAGCAGATAAAGGTAAAGAGAAAAAGGGAAATAGAAAGGGGTATTTATCGGAAGAGCCGCTGCTGCCGGAAGAATTGGAGTATGTGGATACGGAAAGCGAGGAGCAGTCCCGGTTTCTGGATATCTTCTTCAATAAGACAGATAAAAAAGGAGTGGCGGTAAATGAAAAGACGTCAAAAAAGAATAAAGCCTTTCTATACAAGCCTGTCCTTGCGGCGACTATCGATCATATGATGGGGGCTGTGGAGACGACACGGGGAGGAAGGTATATTTTGCCTTCATTGCGGCTGATGTCATCGGATCTGGTGATTGATGAAATTGATGATTTCAATTCCAAGGATCTCATCGCCATAGCAAGGCTTGTCCATTTGGCAGGATTGTGCGGAAGAAATGTGGCGATCTCTTCAGCGACGATACCGCCTGATCTGGCGGAAGGTCTGTACAGGGCATATCAGGCGGGACTGAAAAGTTACAATTCCTTCTTTACAGGGAAAAAACAGTGCGCTCTTGTGCTTTGTGATGAGTTCAGGACAGATGTGGAACCGATGGACAGCGGGGATGATTCGGCTTATCGAAAGATTCATGATCGATTTATCCGTAAACGAGTGGAAAATCTGGGGAAAGAACCGATAAAGCGTAAGGGATATATACAGCCCTGCAGAGCGGAATATAATGACACTGACGCTGCGAAAGAGACTTCCTATTTTGAAAATATGAGGAAGGCCATAGAAAAGCTGCATGAAAATCACCATGTCATTGATAAAAGAACAAAGAAGCGTATTTCTTTCGGCGTAGTTCGTGTGGCAAATATCACTCCCTGTGTGAAAGTCAGCCTGTACCTCATGAAATGCGGATGGAGCGAGGGGACAGCTGTCCGCGTGATGACTTACCACAGCAGGCAGATCCTTCTTCTCCGTCATGAGCAGGAGCGGTATCTGGACAAGGTGCTCACAAGAAAGACGCAGTCTGCCACAGTGGATTTTCAGGATGAAACCGTGCGGAAGCATCTGGACAGCACACCGGAGGAGAATATCATATTTATTCTTGTAGCAACACCGGTGGAGGAAGTCGGCCGTGATCATGACTTCGATTGGGCAGTGGTGGAGCCGTCGTCGTACCGATCCATCATACAGCTTGCCGGCCGTGTCCTTCGTCATCGTCAGCCGGTTTCAGGGACGCTTGAAAAAAAGAATATGGCAATCATGGCCTATAATCTGAAAGCCTGGCAGGGAAAAGAGCCGGCTTACAGCAAACCCGGGTATGAAACCGAAAAGCGGAAATTGAACAGTTATGACATGCATGATCTTGTGGATGAAGAAGAGCTGGGCAGAAGGATTGATGCGGTACCGAGGATTTTAAAACCGGAAATGCTGGATAAGGAGCAATTCTGTCCGGATGATAAAAGATATTTCTCAAAACTCTCTGATCTGGAACATGCGAGCATGATGGATTTTAACTGCAAGGAAGATTGCGGGCCGCAGTGTATGCACGGATGGATGGAAGAATACTGGTGGATGACGGCACTTCCGCAAGGCTGCAGCCGCTTTCGTGAAAGCTATGGGGAAGAAATCAAGACCTGCGCGGTGTATGAGGAGGGGGAACGAAAATTTCTTGTGTATGAGGGAAAGGAGAAGACTTTGCTTTCAGATAATGTAGGAATTACCGACTACAGTGGTATGACAGAGGAAATGGGGGGACGGTTATGGATTATTCGTGATTATGAAGCTGCCTTGAGGCGGTACGTATCAGATACAAGTGATGTGCCGCAGGATGTGCAGATGAATGAGATTTCCTGCAGATATGGAGAAATCACTATACCCTACGGGAGATCCAGTACAGTGGATGAATGGAAATATTCAGATCAGTTAGGTATGTTCAAGTTAACGGAAGAAAATAGACAGGAGGGATGATTTTGAGCGGGTTGACAGCGTACATATCGGAAGCGGCGGCAGGGAAAAAGAAAACGCCGCAGCAGTGGCTGGCGGATACGGTTTCTTTGCTTTCCAAATGCGATATGGCGACACATGTCGGGAAATTCACCCATCCCGATGTGAAAGTGTATTTGCAGAGAAAAAATAAAGCGGGACAAAATGCCTATGTACTGACGGAAAATGTGGACTGTGAAACGGACATCGTATATTCTTCTGCCGCTTACATGGGCGCAGCGAAATTACTGCTTTATGCATTGGATGACGGAAGACCATTATGGAAGCATATCTATGAAAATGATGAAAACGTTAGGAGAGAAGTAGAATCTTTGGGCGTATCCTTCGATACAATGAGACAGGAAGTGGAACGCATGATGGCGACTGCCGATCCGGCAGCGACGGACGGAAGGCTGCGGCAGATTTACTTTCCTGCCGGAGAAGGGACGTATCATCTGTTGACCGTATTGCCGTCCTCAAGCCTTCTGCAAGTGCTGAACGGCAGAAGCAGGAGTATGAGGCAGCACAGGTTTGACTGTCGTAATGAGAAAAGCGAGTTTTATGGGAATGCATGTGATGAAATCATGGAGAGGACAGTCATCGGCTTTGGGGGAACGAAAGCGCAGAATATCAGCGCCTTTAATGCACGGGTAGCGGGAAAAGCGGATCTGCTCATGTCTATGCCGGCTCTGCTGGAAGGGGAAAAAATACGTCGTCCCCACCGTAATTTCCTTGAGGAAACAGTGCCATACCGGGCCTATTTCTTCCTGTTCCGAAATCTGCATGAGTTGTTTCTTATGGAACGGAATAATGCGGAAATTCGGAATAAGAGGGAAGCACTGGTCTGTGATCTGATTGATGTCATACTGCAGTCCTGTTATCGTTTACGGGAAGAGCCTGCTGGCTGGAGCAATGGCGAGGAGTTCCTTAATCTGCCGCAGATCCAGAAAATATGGCTTGATGAACAATATCGAGAGAAACGGACAGATGAATGGGCAAAGGAAACAGGGAAGTATTTTGCAAAATGGTTTATTTACAAATATAGAAGGATTAAAAAAGAACAGCGTGTATCATTAGGCGAGGAGGAAATAAAATATATTCGGCACGCAATGATAGAGGTTCTTATGGAGGAGGTGAGAAGTTTGTCATGAAAGCATATCTGCTTATATCCCATCTGCGGATTCATAATGCCAATGCCATGAGCAGTACCTTAACCATTGGAGTACCTGCTATGACAGCATGGCTCGGCGCAGTCCATGCACTGGAACGAAAGTTGGGAGAAAGGAGGGAGCCGGCTCTGGAGGGGATACGACTTGTAAAAACAGCGGTATCATATCACAAGACGAATCTGCAGATTTATAAGGGCCCCGGAGACTATGTAAATTCTCTTGTAGGAACGGCAAATCCACTTAATGAAAAAGGGGAAAGACCGTCATTTATTGAAGATGCGAGAATCCATCTTTCCGTATCCCTTCTGATAGAGGCCCAAAGGGTAGATGGGAATAACATGGAATTATTGGAACAGGCAGTAAAGGAAATATTGCCACGAATGAAGATGGCAGGGGGCGATATACTGGACGTTGGAAAAATCCAAGTCATGCGCATTGATGTAAATGACCGGAAGGCTGTCAAAAAGGTGATCTTCTCTCTCATGCCGGGCTATGTGCCAATCGAGCGCAAAGACCTGATGGAAGCAGCGGAATTGGAAAGGAAAGACAGTCTGGATCGGCTGCTCCACTATCTGAAAGTATATCAGACAGCAGAAAAAGATGAATCCGGGAAGATAACAGGCTGGAAATACGAAAAGGCGGCGGCCGGATGGATTGCGCCGCTTGCTGTAGGATTTAAAGGATTGTCGCCGCTGGGGAAAGTGAAAAATCAGCGGGATCCCGATACGCCCCATCGATTTGCAGAAAGCATAGTCACCCTTGGTGAATTTAAGATGGCTCATCGGTTCCGTAACATAGATGAAATGATGTGGCACTATGCCTATGAAGAAACCAATCAATTATATCTTTGTAAAAATAAGGAATGATCAGGAGGAAATGAAAATGGCGAAAAAAGAATCAAATCTGGCATCTGTACTTTCTTTTGAAAAGAAACTTGTTTTATCGGATGGCTATATGTATGGAACAACCTGGGAAAAAAGAAATGAAACGGCCCGTCCCGTTATGCTGGTAGAAAAATCTGTAAGAGGAACCATTTCCAACCGATTGAAGGATAGTGTAAAAAATGATCCCATGAAATTGAATGCGGAAGTGGAAAAAGCAAATCTGCAGACTGTAGACAGTGCTTCTATTTCTTTAAACGATGACACATTGAAATTATCCTTTACAATCAAAGTCCTTTCCGGTGTAGAGCATCCTTCTGCATGCAATAACGAAACTCATCATAAAAAGATAGAAGAAATAGGAAAGAAATTTATTGAGCAGAACGGATTTAAAGAGCTGTCAGCCCGTTATGCGATGAATATAGCCAATGGACGCTTCCTTTGGAGAAATCGTGTAGGGGCGGAAAAAGCGGAGGTTATTGTATCCATAAAAGAAGAAAATAAGAAATGGATATTTAATGTTTATGATTTCAGTTTGAAGGATTTCGATAAGAACCGTGAAAAAGTGGAAGAATTGGCATCCTTTATTGCCGAAACTCTCTGTGGAAAGAGGTCATCCCTTCTGATTGAAGTGGAAGCCTTCGCACTTATGGGAAAAGGACAGGAAATTTATCCCAGCGAAGAACTGATTCTTGATAAAGGAAAAGGCAAGAAGAGCAAGGTTCTTTACCAGGTAGACGGTACGGCCGCTATGCACTCGCAGAAACTCAGCAATGCCATCAGAACCGTCGACACTTGGTATCCTCAGGAAGAGGGCAGACGGATACCGATTGCCATTGAACCCTATGGTGCGGTCACCACTCTTGGGAAAGCCTACCGCACACCAAAAGAGAAAAAAGATTTTTATACCCTGTTTGATCAGTGGTCAACCGGCAGTGAACCGGACGATGAAAATGACAAAAATTATGTCATGGCTGTTCTCGTCCGCGGCGGTGTTTTTGGTCAGAGCGAAAAGGAATAAGCCATGGAATACTATCAGGAAATCACCTTGCTCCCGTGTGCGGAAGTATCGCTTGCCTTCCTTTGGACCAAAGTGTTTACCCAGCTCCATATTGCTTTTGCAGATGAAAAAAATAAAAGCGGACATAACCCCTATGCCGTTTCATTTCCCGAATACAGGGAAACAGGTCTGGGAGAAAAAATCCGTGTTTTTGCGGAAGCACAAGAATTGGAAAGACTCAACCTGTCCAAAGTACTGGGACGCCTCTTTGATTATGTGCACTGTACAAGCATAAGGAAAGTGCCGGAGCGCAAGCTGCGGGGGTATGCCGTGTATAGCAGGTACCAACCGGAAGGTTCAATCCGGGTGAAAGCGAGACGCTATGCAAAAAGACATCCGGGAGTAACGATCGAAGAGGCTGCCCGGCTTCTGCAAGGAAAGAGAAAATCTGTCAGACTGCCGTACATACAGATGAAAAGCCTTTCCCGCGGAGGAACATTTAGCCTTTTTATAAAAAAGCGGGTAGAAAAAGAATCCGCCTTGACAGAATGCGGAACCTATGGTCTAAGTAATAACAGAACCGTTCCGGAATTTTAACCCAAATTTTTACGGCGTTTGAAAAATGCGATTAAATCAATATATTTCAAAGCAGGAATAAATTTGGGTCAAAGTGGGAAAAAGATGTATAAGCGCATGTGCTGTCGGATTCTTTTTCCGCTCCGGCATCGTTAACTGCCGCATAGGTAGTTTAGAAATCGCATTTAAGGACTTCTGAAAGCGGGTAATGGTTAACTGCCGCATAGGTAGTTTAGAAAACCCGTTTATCTTTTTTGCCAATACCTGTGTTGTTAACTGCCGCATAGGTAGTTTAGAAAAAATTAAATAAGGAGGAACGATGGGTAAAATAGTTAACTGCCGCATAGGTAGTTTAGAAAATCCTGCGGCGTCACTAATCAGATTTTTGAACGTTAACTGCCGCATAGGTAGTTTAGAAATTTCACGGTATATGGAAGCTGGCGTCGAGAAAGTTAACTGCCGCATAGGTAGTTTAGAAAACATAGTCAGATGGATTATAAACTCTAAGCGGAGTTAACTGCCGCATAGGTAGTTTAGAAACTAATCGGTAGGTGTGATATTTTTTCACCTCGGTTAACTGCCGCATAGGTAGTTTAGAAAATCTGCTGACGGTTCAAACTGTACTGCTTTTAGTTAACTGCCGCATAGGTAGTTTAGAAAGCAAAATCTGCCAGCCGCTTATTCGTTTTTTCGTTAACTGCCGCATAGGTAGTTTAGAAAGTCTCCCGTCATAGGGGATTTTTCTTGATTGTTGTTAACTGCCGCATAGGTAGTTTAGAAAATCAACGTACGGATTTCTTCTGTTACTTTTGCGTTAACTGCCGCATAGGTAGTTTAGAAATATATCGGTGGAAATGACACCGGATGGTATTCGTTAACTGCCGCATAGGTAGTTTAGAAAGTTGCGTTGCCTGCCCAGTACATTCTTCGGGCGTTAACTGCCGCATAGGTAGTTTAGAAATGCTTCTTCACGAATTTAATGAATATGCCGTTGTTAACTGCCGCATAGGTAGTTTAGAAACATTGAAGCCCATGTTCCAGTAGCGACCAAACGTTAACTGCCGCATAGGTAGTTTAGAAATTTTGGATCAAGGTGAACGATTGGGTAAATATGTTAACTGCCGCATAGGTAGTTTAGAAAATCATTTCATAATCGCCGACTATGGCGAGTGAGTTAACTGCCGCATAGGTAGTTTAGAAAATATCAAGAAATAGCCCGACAGCTGGATCTTGCGTTAACTGCCGCATAGGTAGTTTAGAAAATACCGCTGATAAATCGGCATAATTTCGTTTGGTTAACTGCCGCATAGGTAGTTTAGAAACGAAAAAGGTAGCCGAGGCAACGTGGCAGCGCGTTAACTGCCGCATAGGTAGTTTAGAAAACAATATCCATACCGCCTCCGGGATACATTTCGTTAACTGCCGCATAGGTAGTTTAGAAAATCCAGTCCATATCAGCATCATCGGCGCTGAAGTTAACTGCCGCATAGGTAGTTTAGAAATATACCAGCTCCTGAAATATTGCGTGGCTATGGTTAACTGCCGCATAGGTAGTTTAGAAATGAAAACAAGTTGGTAAATTACTGTCTCAATAGTTAACTGCCGCATAGGTAGTTTAGAAAAAAAGAGGCTGTCAACGAAGCCTACAAGCTGTGTTAACTGCCGCATAGGTAGTTTAGAAAAGCGTCGGTTTGCCCGGCGGTTTCTCAATCACTGTTAACTGCCGCATAGGTAGTTTAGAAAATCGCCATAATGCCGCCGGTAGATAAAATGTAGTTAACTGCCGCATAGGTAGTTTAGAAATTTGTATGCATATGATCGTGGGATACTGGTACGTTAACTGCCGCATAGGTAGTTTAGAAAATGCTGTTTCGATGGCAGGGGTAGCACCTGTTGTTAACTGCCGCATAGGTAGTTTAGAAAACACGGAATACAGCTCCGTTTACACCCCAATCCGTTAACTGCCGCATAGGTAGTTTAGAAAAGACAAAGGCTTCCTATTGGATTAATATCAGAGTTAACTGCCGCATAGGTAGTTTAGAAAGTATCCTAAAAGATAGGCATTCTCTCTGCTATGTTAACTGCCGCATAGGCAGCTTAGAAATCTGCCGAGACCGGCTGCAGCATTTCCGACTGGTTAACTGCCGCATAGGCAGCTTAGAAATTAAATGTTTTGGCCACGAAAATGGGAATGAAGTTAACTGCCGCATAGGCAGCTTAGAAACTAAAAATAAATTCTTCCTGATGAAGGACATGGTTAACTGCCGCATAGGTAGTTTAGAAATGACGGCGACGGACAAAGCGATTAAAGCTTTTGTTAACTGCCGCATAGGTAGTTTAGAAAGATTGATGCTGCGAACATCAGTCGGCTTTTTCGTTAACTGCCGCATAGGCAGCTTAGAAATGCCGCCATACCGCAAATATGACGACGGGAACGTTGACTGTCGTATAGGGTAGTGTGACTTTCATTTTTTAATAGGAAAGATTTATAGAGTGGATCAATTTTATGATTTGCACTTTAAATCACATTTGACTATTGCATTTCTTTTTACTTACAATAATAAGAAAGGAAGAGAGTGGTAAATAGAGAGGCGCTATGGGAAATACAGCTTTCGGACGGATGGGTGAGGATCGGGCTTGTTTGTACCTTGAGGAGAAGGGGATGACTTTGGTCACCCGGAATTTCAGGTGTAAACATGGGGAAATCGATCTCATCATGAAGGACGGAAGCGTTTTTGTATTTATCGAGGTGAAGACCCGGCGGAGCCGTTTATATGGGGAACCGATTGAAGCGGTGACTGTGTATAAGCAGCGGCATATCCGTTATACGGCGGAGGTATTTCTTTTAGCGCGTCATTTGCGTGATATCCGGATCCGTTTTGATGTGGTGGAAGTCATGATGGCGCCGGGGCGTGCGGTGCGGTTGCGTCATACGAAGAATGCGTTCTGAGAGAGGGAGATGCCATGTTTGCGCAGGTGTTTGGGACATGTACGTTTGGTTTGAATGGTCATGTGATTACTGTGGAGGTGGATATCAGCCGTGCGTCACCGACTTTTGATATTGTCGGGCTGCCTGCGGTTTCCGTGAAGGAGTCGAAGGAGCGTGTCCAGTCGGCGATACGGAATTCCGGATATTTTTTTCCTATCGAAAAGGTGACGGTGAATTTGGCGCCTGCGGATTTGAAGAAGGACGGTTCCTGTCTTGATCTGCCGATTGCCATGGGGGTGCTGGCGGCAAGCGGGGTGATTCCGAAAGAGGCTCTTGCATCGGTGATGTTCATCGGAGAGCTTTCTTTGCAGGGGGAAATACGTTCGGTGCCCGGTGTGCTTTCCATGGTTCTTGCCGGACGGGAAGCAGGGATTTCTACTTTTTTCATGAGCCCCGCGGTTGCCGGGGAGGCTCTTCTTTGTGAAAATGTGACTGTGTACGCGCCAAAGACGCTTGGCGAACTGGTGGAGTATCTTTTGGGGCATATCCCGATGGCTCCTGCCAAGCGGCGGGAAGCGGCGGAATCTAAGTTGAGTGATGTGGATTTTGCCGAGGTGCAGGGACAGATCATGGCGAAGCGTGCTATGGAAATAGCGGCGGCAGGGTCCCATAATGTCCTTATGACGGGGCCGCCCGGATCAGGGAAAACGATGCTGGCACGCCGCATCACGACGATTCTTCCTCCTATGACGCGGGAGGAGGCTCTTGAGGTGACAAAGATTTATTCGGTGGCCGGACTGTTCAAGGCGGAGGATATCATCCGTGAGCGTCCGTTCCGCAGTCCTCATCATACGATTTCCATGGCCGGGCTTATCGGCGGAGGTACGATTCCTCGTCCCGGCGAGGTGACACTTGCCCATAATGGTGTTTTATTTTTAGATGAACTTCCTGAGTTTCCACGGGCGGTGCTGGAAGTTCTCCGGCAGCCGCTGGAGGATCGGGAGGTGCATATTTCAAGGGTAAATGCATCCTTTGTATATCCTTCCGATTTTGTACTGATTGCCGCAATGAATCCTTGTCCCTGCGGATATCTTGGGGATCCTGACCATCCCTGTACCTGCAGTGATGGAGAAATACGGAGTTACGGCAGAAAGATTTCCGGTCCTCTTTTGGACAGGATTGATTTGCATGTGTCGGTGATGCGTCCGAAGTATAGTGAACTCACAGCAACGATTAAAGGGGAATCTTCGGCACGGATTGCGGAACGTGTAGCGGCGGCGAGGGCCATGCAGTCGGAACGGTTGTCTAAATGGCATATGCAGAATAATGCGCAGATGGGGCACCGCCAGCTTCGGGAAACCTGCCGTTTGGACGCGGAGGGGTCGGAGCTGCTCCGTGAGGTTTTTGAAAAGCTCCATTTATCCGCGAGAAGTTATGACCGTATCATTAAAGTATCCCGTACGATTGCCGATTTGGCAGGTACGTCGGAGATTAAGCCCGAGCATGTGGCGGAAGCGCTCAGTTACAGAAATATGCTTCCCCGGAGGTCATGATGGATATATTTGCAGCGGCTCTCCCAGGTTGTCCAAGGCTGGGAGCCAAACATATGCGGACTCTCATGGAGGCGTTCGGAACGGCGGAAGATGTGTGGAAAGCTTCCGATAGGGAGATTGTGGGATCTCATTTGCTGAAGGGGAAGACGGAAGCGTCTTTTTTGGCGTACCGGAAAGAAACGGAGCCTGAAGAAATAGGGGAAAAGTTATACCGGCTGCAGATTCGCTGCGTGACATGGGAGGATGATTTGTATCCCCCGCTTTTACAGACGACGGCAAATCCTCCGGCTGTTTTATTTTATAAAGGAAATGATCCTGTTTTTGAGAAGACGGTGGCGATTGTAGGCTCGAGGAAAGCGACGCCTTATGGTGTGCAGACGGCAGAACGGATAGCCTGCGGTCTGGCCGAAAATGGAGTGACGGTGGTTTCCGGCGGCGCGCGGGGGATCGACAGCGCTGCGCATGAAGGGGCATTGCGCGGAGAAAGTCCGACGGTGGTGGCGCTTGCCTGCGGGCTGGATCATGTATATCCTCCGGAAAATAAAAATTTATTCCAAAAAGTCATTGATAATGGCGGTACGATTATTTCTGAATACCCGCCGGGGACGCCGCCTCTGGGGAGGCAGTTTCCCGCGAGGAACAGGATTATCGCGGGAATGAGCCGGGGAATCCTTGTGGTGGAGGCGGCAGAACGGAGCGGTGCCCTTATTACATCCGACTTTGCATTGGAAGAAGGACGGGATGTCTTTTCCGTTCCGGGAAATATTTGGCTCGATTCGAGCAGAGGAACCAATCATCTGATACGGAGCGGGGCGATTTGCTGTACGTCCTACGAGGATATCCTTTCTGAATACGGGTGGAACGAAAAGAGTATTTCTTCCAAGAAGGAATCTCCTGAACAGTTGACATTGGAAGAGGAAGTGGTGTATCGTTTCTGCTGTACAGGAGAGGAAGTAACGGCGGAGGATATTCTCCAGCAGTCAGGAATGTCGGTGATGAAGATTACGATGCTCCTGCTCCGGCTTCAGCTTAAAGGGTTTATAAAGGAAACGGGATCCGGCCGGTTTATTACAACAGGACGCGGATAATATAAATGAGATATATGCTGTATTTCATGTAGTATAGGGAGGGTATTTTGGCTATACAGATTACGATCACCGTGAAGGATAAGAAGAAAAGGTCTTCTGCGGGGGAAAAACTTTTCACAAGGAAACCGAATGCCAAGGGGAAACACCTGATTATCGTGGAGTCTCCGGCAAAGGCGAAGACGATTGAGCGTATTTTGGGATCCGATTATAAGGTGCTTGCCTCCATGGGTCATTTACGTGATTTGCCGCAGCGTACGCTTGGTGTGGATGTGGAAAATGATTTCAAGCCGGAGTATGTTAATTCGGCAGAACGGGCCGATGTTATTGAAAATTTGCAGAAAGAAGCAAATAAGTCGAAAGATATTCTTTTGGCAACGGACCCTGATCGTGAAGGGGAAGCCATTTCCTGGCATTTGTCGAAACTTCTTGATGTGGATCCCCGGTCAAATGCGCGTATCGCCTTTCATGAAATCACGCCGCCGGCGATTAAAGAGGCGGTACTCCATCCCGAACCGATTGATTTAAACCGTGTAGATGCCCAGCAGGCACGCCGCGTGCTTGACCGTCTTGTTGGGTACAAGCTTTCACCGTGGCTGTGGAAGCAGGTTTACCGCGGCCTTTCCGCGGGACGCGTACAATCGGTAGCGACACGTCTGATTTGTGAAAGGGAAGAAGAAATACGGGCGTTTAAGCCTGTGGAATACTGGACGGTGGAAGGGATTTACCGTACAGAGGAAAAGGAAAGTTTCAAGGCAAAACTGACGCAGATTGACGGGAAGGAAGCAAAAATTCATAATGCGGAAGAAGCGGATCGGGTTGTCAGGGGGATTTTAAAACAACCGGCAGAAATCACGTCGGTCACAAAAACGAAAAAGCAGCGTAAGACAAAACCGCCGTACACGACTTCCACAATGCAGCAGGATGCGGTCAACCGTCTTAATTTCGGCTCTAAAAAGACGATGGCTCTTGCCCAGATGCTTTATGAAGGGATTGAAATACCGGGGCACGGACATGTAGGGCTGATTACATACATGCGTACCGATTCGACCCGTATTTCTGATGAAATGATCAAGCAGGTACGGCCATACATTGAACGTGTTTACGGGAAAGACTATCTGCCGCCTAAACCGAATGTATATGCCAGGGGGAAGGATTCTCAAGATGCCCATGAAGCGATTCGTCCCACGAATCTGCAGTTTGCTCCGGATATGCTGGCGGCCGTTTTGTCCCGTGACCAGCTCCGGCTGTATACACTGATCTGGAACCGATTCCTTGCAAGCCAGATGGCGCCCCAGATTTCCCAGGCGACGAATGCAGTGCTCCAAAGCGGCATTTACACACTTCGCGCGACAGGGACGCAGGTATTGTTTGATGGGTTTACGGTACTCCGGACGGTAAAAGAAAAGAAGCAGGATAATGAAGAGCTTCCTCTTCTGCCGGCGCTCCATAAAGGACATACGGTACTCAATACAAAGGCGGAAGGAGAGCAGCATTTCACCGCGCCGCCGCCAAGGTATACGGAAGCCAGCCTGATTAAGACGCTTGAGGAAAAGGGCATAGGACGGCCGTCCACATATGCGCCTATTTTGGATACCATCCAGAGGCGCAAGTATGTGGAAAAAGAGGGAAAACAGTTTGTTCCCACGGATATCGGGTTCAAAGTGACAGATCTTTTAAAGAAATATTTTGCCGGTATTGTCAGTGTGGATTTCACCGCGCAGCTGGAAACCTGGCTGGATAAAATTGCTGACGGCAAAGCAACGTATAAAAAGGTCATGAGCGGGTTCTGGGATGTTTTTGAAAAGGAACTGCAGAACGCCAACCTGGAGGCAGCGAAAGCGAAGGAAGAAAATCAGGAAGTATCCGATGTAATCTGCGAAAAATGCGGTGCCCATATGATTGTAAAGATGAGCCGTTACGGGAAATATCTCGCCTGCCCGAATTTCCCTTCCTGCAAAAATATCAAGCCTTATCATACAGGAGAAGAAAAGGAAGAGATTTCCGATGTGGATTGTGACAAGTGCGGTGCGAAGATGGTGTACCGCCAGGGGCCGTACGGCAGATATCTGAAGTGCCCGGAATGCGGCCAGAACAAAGCGATCGTTATTGATACGGGCATAGAGTGTCCGAAATGCCATGAGGGGCATTTGGTGAAGCGCCGCTCAAAGCGGGGACGTTACTTCTATGGCTGCAGCCGTTATCCGGCCTGCGATATGGCAGTCTGGGATGAACCGGTTAATGAGTTCTGCTCCGTCTGCGGCGCGATCAAGGTAAAGAAGGTTCGGAAAAATAAAGAAGAGGAGATTATCTGTTCTAATCCCGAGTGCACAATGCATTCGAAAAAGAAAACTGTAGCGAAAACTTCGGCAGCAAAGAAAAAGACAACAACTGCAAAGAAGACGACTGCCGGGGCGGCGGGGAAAACAAAAACAGGAGCCGGTGATTGATGGAGAAGGTTACGGTAATCGGAGCCGGTTTAGCAGGAAGCGAGGCTGCCTGGCAGCTGGCGGAAATGGGGGTTCCCGTGAAGCTGGCGGAAATGCGTCCGGCAATCGGAACGCCTGCCCATCATACGGGATATTGTGCGGAACTGGTGTGCAGCAATTCTTTCCGTGCGGCGGCTCTTACCAATGCGGTAGGACTTCTGAAAGAAGAGATGCGCCGGCTCGGGTCGGTGATTATGGAATGTGCCGATGCCCACCGTGTCCCTGCAGGCGGTGCTCTAGCGGTGGATCGTAACGGATATGCGGCGGCAGTGACGGAAAAGATAAAAAAGCCATCCGCGAATTACATTTGTGAATGAAGAAATCAGGGAAATACCGGAAGAAGGAATCATGATTATTGCGACCGGGCCGCTGACGGACGGCGCTCTTGCGGACAGCATAGAAAAATTCTGCGGCGGCGAAGGACTTCACTTCTATGATGCCGCAGCGCCCATCGTGATGAAAGAATCCCTTGATATGGACATCGTGTACCGGATGTCCCGCTACAATAAGGGAGAGGCGGCATACCTGAACTGCCCCATGAACGAAGAGGAATACAATGCATTTTATGAGGCGCTCAGGACGGCGGAGACAGCGGAAGTCCACGGGTTTGAAGAAGGAAATGTCTTTGAAGGGTGTATGCCTGTGGAAGTGATGGCGCAGCGTGGTAAGGATACGATGCGTTTCGGGCCGATGAAACCGGTAGGACTTCCTGATCCGCGGACAGGGAAGGAACCGTATGCTGTTGTCCAGCTGCGTCAGGATAATGAAGAAGATACGATGTACAATATTGTCGGCTTCCAGACTCATCTGAAATGGGGTGAGCAGAAACGAGTTTTTGGCATGATTCCCGGACTTGCTGATGCGGAGTTTGTCCGCTATGGCGTGATGCATCGAAATACCTATATCCATTCGCCCGATTTGCTGGAAGCCACCATGGAAACGCGGGCACGGAAGGGACTCTTCTTTGCAGGGCAGATGACAGGCGTGGAAGGGTATGTGGAATCGGCAGCATCGGGAATCGCGGCAGCCTGTTCCGCTTTCGCGCGGGCGGCGGGGAAGGAGCCGCGGGCATTCCCGAAGGAGACGGCAATTGGCGCGCTCTGCCATTATATTTCTCATTTTATCGGAAAAGATTTCCAGCCGATGAATGTGAATTTCGGATTGCTGCCTCCTTTGCCTGAAAAGGTGAAGAAAAGAGAAAAGAATGAAAGACTGGCGGCGCGGGCATTGTCAGTCTTGGATGAGTTTATAAAGGGATAAAGAGGAGCCGTTTCTTTCGGGGAACGGCTTTTATCGCGGGAGTATAATAAAGGAAGTCAACCATAGAAGTACAAGGAGGAAATATGTTTACTGCAACAACGATACTGGCTGTAAAGAAAGACGGACAGACGGCTGTGGCCGGTGACGGGCAGGTTACGATGGGCAATGCCGTGGTGATGAAGAATACGGCGCGGAAGGTGCGCCGCCTGTATCATGGAAAGGTCATCGCGGATTTGCCGGTTCCGTGGCGGATGCATTTGCCCTTTTTGATAAATTTGAAGGGAAACTTTCCGATTGCAATGGAAATCTGGTGCGTGCTGCCGTGGAGTTCGCCAAAGAGTGGAGGCGGGATCGGGTGCTCCAAAAGCTGGAAGCTCTTTTGATTATGACGGATGGCGACCATCTATTTCTTGTATCAGGCAGCGGAGAGGTTATCGAGCCGGATGACGGCATACTGGCAATCGGGAGCGGCGGGAATTATGCTCTTGCCGCAGCTCGCGCTTTGTGTTCAGTGTCGGATTTATCAGCGCGGGAGATTGCGGAACGGTCACTCCATGTGGCGGCGGATATCTGCGTATATACGAATCATAATGTGATTGTGGAGGAAATAGGATGAAAGATCTGACACCACGGAGAATTGTGGAATATCTTGATGAATACATTGTGGGACAGCAGAATGCGAAACGGTCTGTCGCTGTCGCCCTGCGGAATCGTTGGCGCAGCAGCCGGCTTCCTAAGGAAATAGCCCGTGAAGTAAGTCCGAAAAATATTCTTCTTATCGGTCCCACAGGGGTGGGGAAAACGGAAATTGCCCGCCGTATCGCTGCGCTGACAGGTGCCCCTTTCGTAAAGGTGGAAGCGACGAAGTATACGGAAGTCGGCTATGTGGGCCGCGATGTGGAATCTATGGTGCGCGACCTGGCGGAAGAAGCGGTGCGCCTTGTGAAGAAGCAGGAATCAGGTCGTCATGGGAAAGATGCGGAAGAGGCGGCGGTGCAGAAAATTGCTGAAATCATGTGGCCTGCAAAGAAAAAGGAAACGAGATCTCCTATGGAAATTATTTTAGGGGAAAAGGCGGAGAAGACAGATGTTTCAGATGAAGGGGAAAGGGAGAGAAGAAAGGATCTGCTTGCCCGTATCAGGAGCGGCGAATTGGACAACCGTCAAATAGAAGTGGAATTGGAAGAAAAAGGAAACATTGAAGATACAGCGGACAATGAACAGGCGAATCGGATTTCTCAAATATTCGCATCCATGATGCCGAAAAAGATGAAGAAGAGGAAAATGACAGTGCGCATGGCCAAAACTGTTCTTGCGGAGGTTTCTGCCGAAGAGATGGTGGATATGGATGTTGTCCGTGACAGGGCGGTTGCGCTTGCCGAAGAACGGGGCATTATTTTTATTGATGAAATCGATAAGATTGCGGGGAGACACGGTGCATCCGGCGGGCCTGACGTATCCCGTGAAGGGGTGCAGCGGGATATCCTTCCCATTGTGGAAGGGGCGACGGTGAAGACCAAGTACGGACGAATAAAGACGGATCATATTCTTTTCATGGCGGCTGGTGCGTTCCATGTATCAAAACCGAGCGATTTGATTCCTGAGCTGCAGGGACGGTTCCCGATCCGTGTAGAATTAAAAAGCCTTACAGAGGAGGATCTGCGGAAGATTTTAACAGAACCGCGGCAGGCTTTGATCCGGCAGTACACGGCGCTTTTGGAAACGGAAGGCGTCACAGTGACGTTTACGGAAGATTCTGTCAGTGCGATTGCGGAAATCGCATCTGTGGTGAATTCGGAAACGGAAGATATCGGTGCGAGGCGGCTTTATACGATTCTGGAGCGGGTACTGGAGGAGCTGTCTTTTGAAGCATCTGAGCTGGAAAATAAAGAAGTTACCATTGACGGTGCTTATGTGAGGCAAAAGCTTGGGGAAATCACGAAGGATATGGATACATCAAATTACATTTTGTAAAAAGAAGAAAGGGAGCCCCCAAAACGGCTCTCTTTTTAATGTAAAGGTCGTAAATGAAATAAGTTGACGAAGGGATTGTCGAAAATTATAATGAAGGAAAGTTCTGAAAGGAAAAGGAGGATATTATGCGCAATGAAATACTGGAGTATTTCCGCAAAGCAAATGGAAATTATGTGTCGGGGGAACAGATATCCAGAGATTTAAACGTATCCCGTACAGCAATCTGGAAGCATATCAATATTCTGAAAAGCAGGGGATATATTTTTGAATCAAGCACACGGAAAGGATATCGGCTGATTTATGCGCCGAATTTACTGACACCTTTGGAAATTGCCAGTGTTCTCCATACGGAAACGCTTGGAAAGAAAGTGGTTTATTTTGAATCGACACCGTCCACAAATGAAGAAGCCAAAAAGATTGCAAGGGAAGGCGCGGAAGAGGGGACGATCGTCGTGGCAGAGGAACAAACGACCGGCCGCGGACGCCTTACAAGGCATTTTTATTCTCCTTTTGCGAAAGGGATTTGGTTTTCTGTCATTTTCCGTCCCACGTTTTTCCCGATGGAGGCATCAAAGAGCACGCTCCTTGCAGCAGTAGGCGTCTGCCGCGGTATCCGCCGTCTCGGACTTGCTGATGCAGGTATCAAGTGGCCCAACGATATTCTCTATCATGGGAAGAAATTGGTGGGGATGCTTTGCGAGATGTCGGCTTCTATGGAAAAGATTGATTATATTATTATGGGAATCGGCATCAATACGGGAATGAAGGAAAAGGAATTCCCTGAAGATTTCCGCGGCCATGCGACGTCTTTCCTGAACGAAGGGGTTAATGTGTCCCGCCGGGATTTGCTGGCGGCCGTCCTGGCCGAGCTGGAAGCGGAGTATAAGCTGGCGCAGACAGAAGGGTTTGGCCGCGTACTTGATGACTGGCGGAAATTATCCGTGACTCTTGGCGAAGAGGTGCGCGTGATTTTCGGCAATGATAATTATACCGGCAAAGCTGTGGATATTGATGATGACGGCTGCCTCCTGGTAGATACCGGCAGGGAAGTCCGCCGCGTAATGGCAGGCGATGTTTCCATCCGTCCGGCAGATGCGCCAATTCCGCAAAGATAAAACAGAAAAGAAGTAAAATAATTTATGGACAGAAATAAATTTCATTATATGTCGGGTGCCGCTTTATTTGCGGGAATTATGGCGGTACTTTCCCAGTTCGCTTTTCCCGTCGGGGCGGTGCCGGTTACATTACAGACGTTTGTTTGTGCTTTTGCCGGTGGTGTCCTTGGCTGGAAATGGGGCGCGGTTTCCATTTCCGTGTGGCTTCTTCTTGGCGCACTGGGCGTTCCCATTCTTACAATGGGCAAGGCAGGGGTTGGTGTTTTCCTGAGCCCTGTGGGCGGTTATTATATCGGATTTATTCTTATGGCCGGTTTCAGCGGGATATATCTTAAAGAAAAAAGCCGCTTTTTCACCCAGGGAGTATTTGCGCTTCTGGGGCTCATCCTTTGCTATGCGTTGGGGACAGTTTGGTTCATGATGTACTTTTCTCTTGGTTTGGGGAAAGGAATGCCGCTTTGGACAGCCCTTACGATGACCGTTTTCCCCTTTATCGGATTTGATCTCATCAAAGTGGCCGCCGGTGTATTCTGCGGCATACGTATACAAAAAGCACTCCGAAACGCGGGACTCTTTTTAAATGAATAAATTTAATGAAAGGCGGACCTCTGCCTTTTTTGCTTGACAGAATCGAGTCTTTATTGCATGATACACATGTGATAAATTACGGTTTCGTGATTTATAAACCAAGAGGGGAAATCCGGATCCGGAGGCACCTTTATTCTGAGAGGCGATGAATAATGCTGCTTGCTTTTGATGTAGGGAATACAAATATTGTCTGTGGTATTTACCGTGGAAAGGAATTGCTCAATCACTGGCGTCTGGTAACGGATACACTCCAGACTGCTGATGGCTATGCCAGTGTGTTGGGAACGCTGTTCCGTATTAACGGACTTCAGTTTTCCGATATTGAAGATGTCATTATTTCAACAGTGGTACCGCCGATTATTCCTATCCTTGAATCTCTTTCGCGCCGTTATTTCAGCGTGAATCCCATTCTTGTGGGACCGGGGATTAAAACGGGGCTGAATATCCTTTATGACAACCCGAAAGATTTGGGGGCTGACCGTATCGTTAATGCGGTAGCCGCCATCGCTGAATATAAGTGCCCTCTTATTGTTATCGATTTGGGAACGGCGACAACGTTTTGTGTCATCGATGAAAAAGGGAATTATCTTGGCGGGGCTGTTGCTCCGGGGATCAGTATTTCCATGGAAGCCCTTTTCCAACGGGCGTCCAAACTGCCGCGTATCGAACTGTTGAAACCGAATTCCATTATTTGTCGAAATACCGTATCTGCCATGCAGGCAGGGATTTACTACGGCTTCGTGGGACAGATTGATGAAATCGTTACCCGTATTAAAGCGGAAATGAAACGGAACGATATCAAGGTCATTGCTACGGGCGGTCTGGCGACGCTTATGGCGGGCGCATCCCGAACGATTGACAGGGTGGATCCCATGCTTACTTTGAAAGGTCTTTTGATTCTCTATGAAAAAAACAAGGGGGATCGGAAACCATGTATGTAAAAAACACTTGAAATTTCAGTCAGTGCCGGTTATAATATGGAACACATGGCCGGTTAGTCAAACGGTTAAGACGCTGCGTTCTCAGCGCAGAGAGTATGGGTTCGAATCCCATACCGGTCACCAGAAAAGGTTTCGCTGAATGATGGAAACATCTTTGGAGAAACCTTTTTTTCTGGCTTGATTTTTCTTGTATTCATGATGATGGTATAATGGAATGACAAGATAGGAGATTAACAATGGATAGTAAAATTAAAAAATGGATCATGGTGATGCTGGCGGTTCTTGTTATTTCCGCTGCAACGGCGGGTTTTATGCCTGAATGGAAAAAGACGTCCGCCATCGGGAAGGGTAAGGACTATGTGGCGGAAATCCGTATTGACGGTACTATTTACGGCGGTCCCCGCAATGGGACTCTCCTGGGGGCGTCAGAAGGCGTTTCCAGCGAGCAGGTGATGTATGAAATGGAACAGGCGCGGAAGGATAATCGGGTAAAGGGCGTCCTTCTCCGCATTAACAGTCCCGGCGGTTCTACGGGAGCAACGCAGGAAATTGCGGAAGAAATGGACAAGATTAAGAATGCGGGAAAGCCGATCGTCGTTTCCATGGGGGATATGTGTGCCTCTGCAGGATACTGGCTCGCCAGCAAAGGCGATTATGTTTTTGCCAATCCCGCTACCCTGACAGGAAGTATTGGCGTGTACATGGATTATACGAATGTTGAAGAGCTTATGGGTAAGCTGGGTGTAAAAAATGAAAAAATCAAAAGCGGTGCCCATAAAGATATTCTTTCTATGTACCGGCCCATGACCGGAGACGAGCAGAAAATGCTTCAAACCATGGTGGATGATATTTACAGCCAGTTTGTGAAGACCGTGGCTGACGGAAGACGTATGGAAGAAAGCCGTGTAAGAAGTGTGGCTGACGGACGGATTCTTACCGGCCAGCAGGCTATGGAACTGGGACTGGTTGATGCGATGGGGAATTATTATGATGCCTTGAATTATGCGGGAGGCGTCGCCGGAATAGAAGGGGACAGTGTACCGGTGAAAAGATATTCCGTAGGAACATCCTGGAAAAATATCCTTGCAGGGGAAATGGATAGTGCTGTGAGGAGTTTAGCAAAAAACATTTCAGATAATATATGGGGCACGTTTTCCCAGACGCCGGCACCCTCTGTTCGTTAAGGAGCTATGATGAATACAGTTTTAGACTTAATATACCGTTTGCTTGCCCATCCCACAGACGCGATGTCTGATGTAACTACCGGTGAAAAAATGAAAGAAAGCAGTATCATCTGGGGGTTCGTGATTTTGCTTCTTGCTCTTTCTTCCGTGGAGGCAGGAAGTTTTGTGACGGCTTTTCTGGCATCTTTTGTCGGGACAGGCTCTCTCCTTTTGCTACACAGTGCCGTGGTGGATTATATTTCCGGACTTCTTGGCGGGCGGGGGACGGCAAGAGGGATTACGGCGGGGTTCATGTGCGCATCGATCCCTTATGCTTTTTCCGTTTTCTTTTCTCTTATAGGACAGTTTGGCCTGGACGGCATCCACAGATTTGCTGTCTTTGCTATTATTGTCTGGAGCTTTTTCTTAGACATTCTTGCCATCCGTGCAAATTACGGGTTTGGGAAAGGGAAAGCCTTTTTTATCAGTATTTCTCCTTTCCTTCTCTGCGGCATGCTGATTACTGCATTGTTTGTTATCGGTATTATGACAGCTCTTGCAGGTATTTCGGAACTCCAGGATGTGGAGGGTATCATAAATTCTTTCTGAGAAAACGGGGGTGCCGGTAGCTTATCGGGACACTGAATATTGCCTGGTTGTGGTATAATGACTTAGTATTACATGGCTGAATTTTGAAATAAATGATTCATTTATTGGAGTTTTGCAGGAGGAAATATTATGTGCGGTATATTGGGCTATGTGGGAAATGGAAATGCTTCCGATTTCCTGATAGAAGGTCTGCGCCGTCTGGAATATAGAGGTTATGATTCGGCAGGCATTGCCGTGTATGAAAATGGGAAAATCGAGATTGAGAAAAAAGCGGGACGTCTGGTAAATTTGGAAAAGGCGCTGGAGTCCCATCCTTTACGTGGAAATATCGGTATCGGGCATACCCGATGGGCAACTCACGGCAAACCATCAGATGTGAATGCCCATCCCCATGGGGATGAAAATAATCATTTTGTCATCGTTCACAATGGCATTATTGAAAACTATATGGATTTGAAAAAAGATCTTCTGAAAAAAGGTCATGTATTCAAGTCTGAAACGGACAGCGAAGTCGTTGCCCATTTGGCGGAAGAGCTTGATGACGGTGATTTTTTCTCTACCGTCCGCAAGGTGCTTGCTGTAATCGATGGTTCTTATTCTCTTGTATTCATGCATGATGCCGATCCCGATACGATTATCTGTACAAAGAAAGATAATCCGCTGATTATAGGTCTTGGCGAAGATGAGAATTTCATTGCATCCGATATTCCTGCAGTGATTAATTATACCCGCCGTATTTATATTTTGAATGACGGGGAGATTGCGGTCGTAAAAAAAGACAGTGTTTCCGTGTTCAGTGCTGACGGTCTTCCTATTTCAAAAAAAGTACAGGAAGTTACCTGGTCGGCGGAAGCGGCGGAAAAGGGCGGATTTGACCATTTTATGCTGAAAGAAATTTATGAACAGCCGAAAGCAGTCCGTGATACTGTAAAAATTCATTTGAAAAAAGACGGCACTGTGTTTTTTGATAAGCTGAATTGGACGAAAAACAGTCTTGAAAATATTGACAATATTCTGATCACTGCCTGCGGTACGGCATATCATGCGGGGCTGGTGGCAAAGCACTATATCGAACGGTTCGCGAAAATTCCGGTTTCCGTGGAAATCGCGTCGGAATACAGATACAGCCGTCCTCTGACGACGGGAAGAACGTTATGTATCGTTATCAGCCAGTCCGGTGAAACGATCGACACACTGGCGGCTCTGAAAGAAGCAAAGCGTCTTGGCGCCCAGAGCATCGCGGTGACAAATTCCATCGGATCTTCCATTGCCCGTGAAACAGATGTGGCCATTTACACACTGGCCGGCCCGGAAATTGCCGTGGCATCTACAAAAGCATATACTACACAGCTGGTTTCCCTTTTGATGCTTGCTCTCTATATGGGGCAGGTAAAAGAGAGTATTTCTTTGGAACTGGTGAAGAAGCTGACTGCCGCTCTGCTTGAGCTGCCGAAGCAGATTGAAGAAGTGCTTACTGAAAAGGAACATATGTCTGAGGTGGCGGACCGCCTGATTAAAGCAGAAGATATTTTTTATCTTGGGCGCTCTATTGACTATGCTATTGCCATGGAAGGAGCACTGAAACTGAAAGAAGTTTCTTATATCCATGCGGAAGCATATGCGGCCGGTGAATTAAAGCATGGCACGCTGGCTCTTATTTCTGCCGGAACGCCGGTTATTGCCGTGGCAACACAGAATAATGTGAGAGCTAAGATGTACAGCAATATACAGGAAGTACGCGCCCGCGGTGCAGATGTACTGGGAATCGGTTATGATGATGATCATGAGCTTGAAAAATATACTACAGGAATCGTGAGAATTCCGAAAGTAGACGAATTTATCGCCCCTATTCTTTCTGTCATTCCTATGCAGCTTCTTGCATACTATACCGGTATCAAACGGGGCAATGACGTGGATAAGCCCCGTAACCTGGCCAAATCGGTCACTGTGGAATAAGGAGCATAGATACATAATGGATGTTATTTTTTCGGGAATCCAGCCCAGCGGTTCTTTAACTTTAGGAAACTATCTGGGGGCATTGAAAAATTTTATCCCTTTTCAGGAAAAAGCGGAATGTTACTATTGTGTTGTAAACCAGCACGCGATTACTGTTCCCCAGAATCCGGCACTGCTTCATGAACGGACACGGAATCTGGCGGCGCTCTATATCGCGGCAGGGATGGATCCGAAGAAGGCGACGATTTTTGTCCAGTCGGAAGTACCGGAGCATGCCATGCTTGGATGGATGATGATTTGCAGTGCGTATGTGGGAGAAATGGAACGCATGACGCAGTATAAGTCAAAAGCACAGAAAGAGGAAAAGAAAGAGGGGTTTATTCCCCTGGGACTTTTAACATATCCGCCCCTTATGGCTGCCGATATTCTCCTGTATCAGGCAAATCTCGTGCCGGTTGGTGAAGACCAGCGCCAGCATATGGAAATTACAAGGGATCTGGCGGAACGTTTTAACCGCAAGTATGGCGAAGTATTCACCATTCCTGAAATGTGGGCCCCCCAGGGCGGGGCGAGAGTCATGAGCCTTCAGGAGCCGACAGGTAAAATGAGCAAGTCTGATGATAATGAATGGGCAACCATCCATATGCTGGATACGGCAGATGTAATTGTGAAGAAAATAAAGAAGGCAGTCACCGATTCAATGGCGCATGTCCACTATGACAAGGCGAACCAGCCCGGCGTTTCCAATCTGATGAGTATCCATTCGGCTATTTCCGGAAAGACTTTTGAAGAAATAGAAACGATGTATGACGGACAGGGATACGGCACGTTCAAGAAAGATGTAGCTGATCTGGTAGTAGAAGAACTTAGTCCGATCCGTTCCCGATATGATGAACTTACAGGAACTCCCGAACTGGATGCCATTCTTGATGACGGTGCCGTCCGCGCCCGTGCGAAAGCCCGCGTGACGTATGAAAATGCAATTCATGCCATGGGGCTGTATAGAAAATAATAGGAATGAGAACCGCGATGACTTCACCGCGGTTTTTTGCGTATTGAATGGTATTTCATTCTGAGGAATTTTTACAAAAAATATCGTCCATGGTAAAATACACATGAATTTTTTACGGAGGTAAAAGAAATGCGTAAATTATATATTTTGGAACTTGCTGCGGCCTTATGGCTGTGTATGGCAGGCTCCGTATCGGCAGAAATTCTTCACATGGGAATGCGTGGCGCCGCTGTGGAATCCTTGCAGAATGATCTGGTAGAAGCGGGATATCTGGCGCGTACGGTAGATGGCGACTATGGATCAACCACGGTGAAGGCGGTATCGGAATTTCAAAAAGATCATGGACTCCCTGTTACGGGAAAAGCAGATGACAGCACACAGGCGAAGCTGAAAGAAGATGACGGGAAAGGATATCGTGATGGAGGCGGGATCGTATATGCCCAGGGAAATCGGGGGGATATGATTGCTGAACTGCAGGACCGTCTTGCGGCGGCAGGCTATCTCACTGGCGCTTCTGACGGTATCTATGGCGGGGATACGGCGGCTGCCGTGGAACAGTTCCAAAAAGACCACCGACTTCCGGTGTCGGGAGCTGTAGATGAACAGACACTTTCCCTTTTGGGAGGGGTAGAAACGGGAGAGGCAAAAAAAGAAAACAAAAAGGAAATAAAGAAGGAACAAAAGAATAAAAAAGACATGCATTATACAAAAGGTGACCGCGGGAGTGAGATCAAAACATTACAGAATAAGCTCCGCCGCGCGGGGTATCTGGACGGGGAAGCAGACGGCATTTACGGTAATGACACAGAAAGCGCCGTGCGCGCACTGCAGGAAGAACATGGTTTATCCGTTACAGGAAATGTGGATGATGCTACGTGGAAACTGCTCGGCGGGTTAAGCGCTCCTTCTGCGGGCGGCACGTTAAAAGCAGGAGATCGGGGCAAGCGCGTCGTTAAATTACAGAACAGGCTCCTTCTGCACGGGTATAATCCTGGCGGTTCTGATGGTATTTACGGAGCGGCAACAGCAGAGGCGGTCCGTAAATTGCAGGCGGAAGAAAAACTGGAAAGGACAGGAATGGCAGATACCAATGTGTGGGAACGTTTGGAAAATGCGCCAAAATTTACGGGGAAGTATAAAAAATCATTTCAAATGAGATCTACGGCATACACGCCGACGGACGGCGGCGGCTCCGGCCGTACCGCCTTGGGAAACTATGCAGGGAAAGGGCATGCGGCAGTAGATCCTGATGTGATTCCTCTGGGGAGTATCGTATATATTGAGGGATACGGCTATGCCATTTGTGATGATATCGGCGGAGCCATACAAGGATATGTTATCGATGTCGGTGTGGACAACCTGGAGCAGGCATACCAGTGGGGGTCAAGAGATAATATTACCGTTTACCTTATTTCCTGAAGTTTTAAGTTAAGTGATAAAGAGCTGCGTGGTGAAGAACGGACACGCGGCTTTTGTATTGCGGCAGCAAGTCTGTTTTGCTAAAATAAATTGGGAAAACTTGTTTTATGAGGCAATCTATTTTCTGAAAATATATGCGCGTTGTAAAAAACGGCGGGAGGCAATATGGAGAGTTTAACGGCGGTCGTTTTGGCTGCAGGCCAGGGTACAAGAATGAAGTCGCAATGGCCGAAAGTTCTGCACAAAGTTTGCGGCGTCCCTATGGCGGAGCAGGTCATTCGTACGGTAAAAAAGGCAGGATCTGAAAAATGTGTGGTTGTCACGGGATTCAAAGAGGAACTTGTTCGTGAAAGGCTTGCCGGAGAAAATATTTATTTCGTCCATCAGGAGGAACAGCTGGGGACCGCCCATGCGGTGATGCAGGCGGTTCCTTTGTTTAAAGATAATCGTGACGGGTATGTGCTTGTGGTTTGCGGGGATACACCTCTTTTGCGCAGGGAAACGATAGAAGGTCTCGTCTGTGCGTGCAGGGGGCATGACGGCGCCGCGGCTGTCCTGACGGCAATTATGGACAATCCTTTCGGATACGGAAGAGTTCTCCGCGATGCAAAAGGACATATGATTTCCATTGTGGAACAGAAGGACGGTACGCCGGATCAGCTGGCTGTCCATGAAATCAATACAGGGACGTATGTGTTCAAAACAGGTGCACTGCTTGATTCTTTGGAGAAGGTAGACAATAAAAATGCCCAGGGTGAATATTATTTGACTGATGTGTTTGAGATATTAATTAAGGCGGGGCGGAAAGTGATTCCTGTTGCAGCTGAAGACGCAAGCGAGACAATGGGCGTTAACTCCCGTATCCAGTTGGCAGAAGCTGACCGCATCCTTCGCATCCGTAAAGCGGAAGACCTGATGGCGGCAGGTGTCACAGTCACCGATCCGTACAGTACATATATCGAGCAGGATGTAGAAGTGGGACAGGATACGGTGATTTTACCGGGAACAATGCTGCAGGGGAAAACAAAAGTAGGGAAAAACTGTACTCTTGGTCCCGATACGCAGCTTACCGATGTGATTTGCGGTGATGGTAATCATTTAAACCGTGTATATGCCCATTCCTGTGAATTGGGAGATAATAATGAAATCGGGCCGTTTGTCCACTTACGTCCCGAGACCTGTCTGCACAATGATATTAAAATCGGGAATTTCGTGGAAGTGAAAAATTCCGACGTGGACGATGGCACGAAACTGCCGCACCTGATTTACTGCGGCGATTCCGATTTAGGGAAAAACGTGAATTTCGGATGCGGAACGGTAACGGTAAACTTTGACGGAAAAAATAAGCACCGCTGCACGATTGATGAGCATGCATTCATCGGGTGCAATACAAATCTTGTGGCACCGGTTCATATAGGGGCAAGGGCGTTTACCGCCGCGGGCTCGACGATTACGAAGGATGTTCCTGCCAAAGCGCTTGCTGTGGGCAGGGCAAAGCAGGTGAATATTGAAAATTGGGTAAAAGAAGATACATATAAAGATTAGCCTGTTTTATATTTCCGTCCAAGCAGGATAGTTTCTGTTTGAGAAAGGGTATATAATATAAGAAATGCTGCCATGAAGACGGCATGGGGGAGTTATTGTCGGAGATCCCGCAGGGGAGAAAAGGAGAGCATCATAAATGGATATGGAAGGTACATCGAGACTGAAAATTTTCACAGGAACCGCGCATCCGGCTCTTGCAAAAGAAATTTCAGATTATATCGGCGTTCCGCTTGGAAAGTCTTTGTGCGGAAGATTTAATAATGGCGAAATACAGGTCATGATTAATGAAAGTGTCCGTGGCAAAGACTGTTTCATCATCCAGCCGACAGGTTCACCGGTAAACGATAACCTGATGGAAATGCTGATTATGGTGGATGCGCTCAAAAGGGCTTCAGCACGTAATATTACCGTGGTTGTCCCTTATTACGGCTATGCCCGCCAGGACAGGAAAACCCGCGGCAGAGAACCGATCAGCGCGAAACTGGTGGCGGATCTGCTTGGAACGGCCGGTGTTACAAGAGTGGTGACCATGGATCTCCACGCGGGACAGATCCAAGGCTTCTTCGATGTCCCTGTAGACCATCTGGCTTCTGCAGCGCTGCTTGCCGATTATGTAAAATCCAAGAATCTGGAAAATTTGACGGTCGTATCCCCTGATCTGGGCGGTGTAAACCGCGCCAGAGATCTGGCTGACCGCGTAGGCGCGCCTATCGCTATTATTGAAAAGCGGCGTCCCGAACCGGGCGTAGCAAAGGTTATGAATATTATCGGCGACGTAAAAGGGAGAAACTGCTTCGTTGTTGACGATATCGTAGACACGGCAGGCTCCCTTTGTGAAGGTGCGAAAGCACTCATGGAGTACGGTGCTGCCGGTGTGTATGCGGCTGTATGCCATCCTGTGCTGACCGATCCGGCGACAGAAAGAATTAAAGAATCTGTGTTGAAAGAATTGGTAGTGACCAATTCGCTGCCCATAGAAAAAGAAAAAATGCAGGATAAATTGACAGTGCTGTCCGTGGCGCCTCTCCTTGGGGAAGCGATTCTTCGTATTTTCCATGACGCTTCTGTCAGCGCTCTTTTCGATAAATGAAACTGGTGGCAGGACTGGGGAATCCCGGTAAAGAATATGAACATACCCGCCACAATATGGGATTCGATGTTATTGACGAGTTGGCCCGCCGCTGGTCTGTGAATATCTGGAAAACGGACATGAAAGCGGAGATCGCTTCCGTTGTGAGGTTCGGCGAAAAGATCCTTCTGGTGAAGCCGCTGACTTATATGAATCTCAGTGGGGACGCAGTAGGAGCGATTGCCAATTACTACAAAATACCTGCAGAAGATATTTATATCATCTGCGATGATTTGGATTTGCCGGCGGGGAAAACACGGATTCGAAAGAAGGGGTCTGCCGGCGGTCATAATGGCATCAAATCCCTGATTGCCGGCCTTCACACGGAGGAATTCGTCCGTTTCCGTATCGGGGTGGGACATCCGAAGGACGGGCATACCGTTATTGAGCATGTTCTTGGCCGGCCTTATGGTGAAGAAATTGAACGTATCGAAGCCGCAAAGAAATATACTGCTGATTCCGTGGAACGGGCGTTAGAAACCACTGTGGACAAAGCTATGAATGAATTTAATCCCAAACGGGGGAGATGAAGATATCCGTGAATATAGAGAAGGACTCTTTATGTTCACGGTTCTTTATTATGGATACGTGTAGAAATCCGTTTTGACTCAAAAAATTATTCAGCTGTTGTAAAATCCAAGATCGTCTATCGTGCGGAGCAGGTTATCGCCATTGGACAGTATGGTAAAATAGAAAACAAAAGATCTTGTACGGGAGATATCATGAATGGGAAATTGATTGTGCTTGAAGGCATTGATGGAAGCGGGAAGGCGACGCAGTCAGGACTTTTGGAGGATCATCTTATTAAGAGTGGAAAAGATGTCATGCATATTTCTTTTCCTGATTATGGAAGTCCTTCCTCGGCGCTGGTGAAAATGTACCTGAACGGTGATTTCGGCAGAGCGCCGGGGGATGTGAATCCTTATGCTGCGTCCATGCTCTATGCGGTGGATCGTTTTGCTTCGTTTCGAATGAAGTGGAAATCTTTCTATGAAAACGGGGGGGTTGTGATTGCCGATCGGTACACGACGAGCAATATGGTTCACCAGATGACGAAGTACGATGATGAAGGAAAGCGGAAAGAGTTCCTTTCCTGGCTGGATCATATGGAATATGAAGAATTGGAGCTTCCCCGTCCGGATGTGGTGATTCTTCTTGATGTACCGCCGGCTGTTTCCAAAAAATTGGTTCGTGAGCGGGCAAAGCAGGGCGGATCTATGGATATCCATGAGCAGCATTCGGCATATCTTGAAAAATGCTGCGATGCATACCAGGTACTTTGTGAAACTTATGGCTGGCTGCGTATTTCCTGCATGGCGGATGGCAGATTGCGGAGTGCGGATGACATTTCAAAGGAAGTGCTTGATGCTGTGCTTTCCCGGCTTGGATAACTGTTGACGGAATTTTTATTGATTTTATTCATGGGTTTGCTATAATTGAATAGGTTTAAGGAATATACAGGCATCAGTTTGTGTGTTTCCAATTATGTATCTTCAGGGCAGGGTGTGATTCCCGACCGGTGGTAAAGGTTTTCCTGAGCCCACGAGCCGTATGGCTGATTTGGTGTGATTCCAAAGCCGACAGTACAGTCTGGATGGGAGAAGATTGTTTTTCTGATTTCGTAAGAGCCTCCCTGAAGACGGGAGGTTTTTTATGCGGATCGATGATGACAAAAAGTTTATGGCGCGGGCGCTGGAGCTGGCGGCTAACGGGATGGGACATACCCGTCCGAATCCTATGGTGGGCGCGGTACTTGTAAAAGACGGCGAAATCATTGGTGAAGGATGGCACGAATTTTATGGCGGGCCCCATGCGGAAGTCAATGCTTTTGCCGATTGCAGGGCTGATCCCGCCGGAGCGACTCTTTATGTGACGCTTGAACCGTGCTGTCATTATGGAAAGACGCCGCCCTGCGCGGATCTCATCGCATCCAAGAATCTTGAGCGTGTCGTGGTTGCCATGCAGGATCCAAATCCGCTTGTGTCGGGAAGGGGCATCCGGAAACTGAAAGATGCGGGGATTTTCGTGACGACCGGTGTGATGGAAAAAGAGGCGCAGGTTTTAAATGAAGTTTTCATGAAATTTATTACAGAAAAGAAACCTTTCGTCCTGTACAAATCAGCAGTGTCCATGGATGGAAAAACGGCATGCCATACGGGAAAGTCGCAGTGGATTTCATCGGAAGAATCAAGAGAAGAAGTTCGTACGCTGCGCGGTCTGTACGCGGCTGTCATGGCAGGGGCGGGAACGATTGCCGCGGATGATCCTCTGCTTACGGCACGGACGGAGGGATTGGAAGATCCTGTCCGCATCATCGCAGACGGCAAATTATCCGTCTCCATGGAGTCTCGTGTTTTCGGCGGCGATTCACGGGTGATTGTTCTGACTACTTCTTCCGCCGAGCCTGAAAAGGTGAAGGCTCTCCAGTCAAAAGGGATTGAAGTGATTTTTGCCGACAGCGATACGGAGGGCTGTGTTGATCTGGAAGCGGCCATGATCGGTCTGGCGGTGAAAGGGATCGACAGCATCCTTCTCGAAGGTGGAGCGGAAACGGCGGCAGCCGCTTTTGAAGCGGGTATTGTAGATAAAATCCGTTTCTATATGGCGCCTATACTTATTGGAGGGAAAGATGCACCTGGAGCGGTCGGCGGTACAGGCGCGGCGCTTATTCCGGAAGCGGTGCAGCTGGAAAATATCCGTACCGAGCGGAGCGGTGTGGATCTTGTGGTAGAAGGATATGTAAAGAAGAGGAAAAAGGTACCCGCCGAAAGCCCGCTGCCTGAAAAGTTTAAAGCGGATATCTCTGGGAAGAAAGGAAGCACTGCTGTTGAAAATAAAATGGGGGATCAGGAACCGGAAAAAATGCAGGAGGAAATAAAGGAACCTGCAAAAATGGAAAAAGCAGCAGAAAAAATGGCTGAAGCACAGGAAGCCAGACTGCCGGAAGGACAGGCGTAGCCATGTTTACCGGACTTGTGGAAGAAATCGGGCAGATTAAAAAGGTGGACCGCACAGGAAGTTCCTGCCGGCTTACAATTGCCTGCCATAAAGTGCTGGAAGGCACGAAAGCGGGTGACAGTATCGCTGTCAACGGAACCTGTCTTACGGTAACGGCTTTTGACGGGAGTACGTTTTCCTGTGATGTCACGCCTGAAACGATGCGGCGTACTGCCTTTTCCCTGTTTGCCTCGGGGACGCCTGTGAATTTGGAACGGGCGCTCCGTTTCTGCGACCGTCTTGGCGGGCATATTGTGCTGGGGCATGTGGATTTTACGGGACGTATTCTTTCTTCTGAAAAGGAAGGAATCGCTCTCAATCTGACATTTTCGGCGGAAGAAAAATATATGAAGTATATTCTTGAGAAAGGCTCTGTTGCCGTAGACGGTGTCAGCCTGACCGTGGCAAAAAGGGGAGATTCATCTTTTATGATTTCCCTTATTCCCCATACGGGAAGCCTGACGGTTCTTTCTACTAAGCGTATAGGTGACTCGGTGAATATAGAGTGTGATTATTTGGGAAAGTATATAGAGCAACTCATGCAAAAAGAACATGAGGGAGTAACAACAAAATGTTTAAAGGATTTAGGGTATGGAGGCCATTATGGAATTTAAATTTGATCCGATTGAAGAAATTGTGGAGGAAATCAGACAGGGGCATATTGTCATCATGCAGGATCCTGCTGATCGTGAAAATGAAGGAGACTATATCTGCGCAGCTGAATTTGCTACACCTGAAAATATCAATCGCATGGCATCGGAAGCGAGAGGCTTGATTTGTATGCCTATGGCGGGGGAAATTGCCGATGCGCTGTATCTTGCTCCGATGGTTCGTCATAATACGGACAGCAACCAGACGGCATTTCTTACGTCAATTGATTTTAAGGATGCGGGAACGGGGATTTCTGCAGCAGCCCGTTCCATGACGGCTATGGAAGCGGTCAAAGACGGAGCCAATCCAGCAGACTTTAAACGGCCGGGGCATATGTTTCCTCTGAGAGCAAAGCCGTGGGGGGTTCTTGCACGGCCGGGACATACAGAGGCCACTGTGGATCTGGCCAGAATGGCGGGACTTAAACCGGCAGGTCTTTGCTGTGAAATCATGGATGCAGGCGGTGCGATGTCTGATAAGAAAAGCCTTTTTAAACTGGCAAAAGAAAAAGGTTTGAAGATTGGCAGTATTCAGGATCTGATTGAATACAGAAAGATTCATGAAAAACTTATTGAACGGGTCACGGAAGCGGATCTGCCTACCAGGTACGGTAAGTTTCGTATATATGGCTATGTGAACCTCATCAACCGCGAACACCATGTGGCGCTTGCCATGGGGAATGTAAATGACGGCAGACCCGTTCTCTGCCGTATCCATTCCGAATGTCTCACAGGAGACTGCTTTGGTTCCCGCCGCTGTGACTGCGGCGAACAGCTGGATACTTCTATGAGAATGATTGCAAAGGAAGGCAGGGGTGTACTCATTTATCTCCGTCAGGAAGGACGCGGCATCGGCCTTATCAATAAACTCCGCGCATATGCTTTGCAGGATGAGGGGTATGATACGGTGGAGGCAAACCTGAAACTCGGATTTGCCGCTGACCTTCGGGAATATATGACGGGTGCCCAGATTCTTCATGACCTTGGTGCTGAAACGATTCGTATTCTTACAAACAACCCGCAAAAAATCGGGGATGTAAGTGAATATGGAATTACTATTGCAGAACGGATCCCTATTGAAATGGAACCGCACAGCGAGGATGAATTTTATTTACAGACAAAGCAGGATAAAATGGGACATATGCTTCATGCCCATAAATAATTTACTGAAGGAGGCGGCTTATGAATATTATTTCAGGACTTTATAATGAAGGACAAATCAGAGTGGGTATCGTAGCGACTCGTTTTAATGAGGTGGTTGTATCCAAGCTGGTTGACGGCGCGGCAGATGGTCTTTCCCGTCATGGAGTGGATATGGATACTGTGGATCTGGCATGGGTGCCGGGAGCGTTTGAGGTTCCCCTGACTGCGAAAAAGATGGCGGAGAGCGGCAAGTATGACGCCATTCTCTGTCTTGGCGCCGTTATTCGCGGAGAAACGGACCACTATGCTTATGTATCCACAGAGGTAACGAAAGGAATTGCCCAGGTATCGCTTTCCACCGGTGTACCCATTCTTTATGGGGTTCTTACGACTGACACTGTGGAACAGGCACTGAACCGTGCGGGGCTGAAGGCAGGCAACAAAGGTTTCGAATGTGCTTTGGATGCATTGGAGCTTGTTTCCCTTTATAAAAAAATCGGCAGGTAAGGAGTAGAGAAGCTTGTCTGTTTGGACAGGCTTTTCGATTGCCCAAAGACTGCGCTGAAAGTATTTTTATGTGTTAAAATGAGGGTATCAAAATGGTAAAGGGGGATCGTTATGGCAAATAAAGAAGGAAAATTTTTTGAACAGCTCGGTATGCTGACAGAAAATGCCTATGAAGCAGGAGAAGTGTTTCAGCGGATTACCGAAGGGAAAATGGAAACAGAGGATGGTGTGGATGCAGTCCATGCAATAAAAAAAAGAGCACGCGCGTCTCTGGGGAAACTGTATGAACGCATGTACAAAGTATACAAGGATCCTGCGGAAATCGAATTTGCCCGCGGGTTTATCGGGAAGATGTACGGCATTATTGATGTAATTCATGAAGTGGTGGATCGTTTTACCTTATATAATATGGAAATAACACCCCGTGAATTTTCTTCCATGGTCATGTTGGTGCGGGATGCTCTTCTTGAAATGAAGAAAGTATTGGACTATACGGGGGACGTGGCGGCAAATTACATGAAAATGGAAGCGCGGTGCAGGAAGATTTATGTTTTTGAGGAACGGGGAGATGAATTTTATCGGGAAGAAATCCGCCGTCTTTTTATGGAAAAACAATCTGCTGCCTATATGATTTATTGGAAAGATATTCTGGTGGATATGGAAAGGATGCTGGATGCGGCTGCCGGCGCCGCAACACTCCTGCAAAAACTTTTTGTGCGGGTATAATGTGGTATCTTTTTTATGAATTGATATTGGACTTTTCTTACAATTTATGTATAATTAAAGTACATGGAGGAAATGCCATGGCGGTGGATGTACGTCCATCGAGCCGGTTTGATGATTATTTCCCTGATTATCAATTCGGCTGCGGATGATCATACTCCTCAATGAGCATCTTGCGCAAAGGAGGCGGTGTTACACCGCTTTTTTTGTTGCCTGCTTTCATTGCTACTGTCTTCCGGTGGTGATAAAATAACAATGTTACAGAGTATGGAGTTATGATTTCTGCGAGGAGGAAAATTGGAACGGACTTATACGTGGTGTGACGGAAAGAGATTGGAAGTTACAGCAAAAACGCTGATTATGGGGATATTGAATGTAACCCCCGATTCCTTTTCTGATGGCGGAAGGTGGAATACGGCGGAAAAGGCACAATCTCATACAAGGGAAATGACAGATGCCGGCGCGGACATTATTGATGTAGGGGCGGAATCTACACGTCCCGGCGGTCAGCCGCTCACGGCAGAAGAAGAAATAAAAAGGATGAAAATATTTCTGCCTGTGGTTTTGAGGGAAAGCAGTGTTCCCGTCTCCGTAGATACTTATCATTGGAAAACGGCAGACTATGCCCTTCATGCGGGTGCCCATATGATGAATGACATTTGGGGACTGCAGTATGATCATGGGGAGATGGCAGAGGTGGCGGGCTGTCATCAGGTACCGGTCATTGTCATGCATAACAAAGCGGATACAAATTATAATGGTGATGTCATAGAAGAAATGAAAATATTTTTTGATAAGTCTTTAGACATCGCACTGCAGGCCGATGTGAAAGAAGAGAATATCATTCTTGATCCGGGAATCGGTTTCGGCAAAGATGGGAATCAAAATATGGAAGTGCTGCGGCGGCTGGATGAACTGGTGCGGGCGTTCCCTTGCCCCTGGCTTCTTGGTGTAAGCAGAAAGCGGTTCATCGGCGCTATTTTGGATTTGCCTGCGGGAGAACGGGATGAGGGAACCGGAGCCGCGGGGTTATGGGGGATAAATAAAGGATGTTCAATTCTCCGTGTCCATAATGTGTCTATGGCGGTACGGATGGCAAAAGTCTGGGATGCGTTGAAAAATTGCACCGTTATATAATCTTGGGGGCGGAAATGGATAAGATTAAATTGCAGGAAATGGCGTTTTATGGACACCATGGGATTGACTCTGAGGAGAATACCCTGGGACAGCGCTTTTTCATCGATGTGGAAATGGACTTGGATTTGTCCGGTGCAGGTGAAAGCGACAACATTGAAGATTCGGTGAATTATGCGGAAGTGTTTTCTCTCGTACAGTTTATTGCGGAGGGGACGCCCTGTAAACTTTTGGAACGGGTGGCGGGAAAAATCAATGAAGAGATTCTCGTACGCTATTCTAAGGTGGAAGAGGTAGCAACAACCGTGCATAAACCGTCCGTACCCATCCACGGTATTTTGAAAGATGTTTCAGTGACGCTGCATAAAAAAAGATGAAGTATTTCATTTCAATGGGATCCAATGAAGGACCGTCAGAAGAGATTATGGGCGCGGCGCTCCACAAGCTTTCTCTCATGCCTCTTCTTTCCATCGGCAAGGTATCATCTCTCTATAAAACCCCGCCGTGGGGAAAGACAGATCAGGCGGAATTCCTGAATGCCGTTATCGAAGCGGACTGGCAGGATACGCCGGAAGGACTGCTGGAACTTTTGCTGGATACAGAAAAAGCTTTCGGCCGCAGACGGATGATGAGATGGGGGCCGCGGACATTGGATCTGGATTTACTTTATGGCGAAAATGTGGAAAAACAGACGGAATTTTTAAAATTACCGCATCCTTTTTTATGGGAGCGGCTTTTTGTGCTTGTTCCTTTTGCGGAAATCATGCCTTGTTTTATCTTTAAAGGACAGGATATACAAAGCAGGATCCGGGAACTTGGCGGAGATAAGGAAATCGTGAAACAGGAAATTACAGGGAAAGGAGCGTATCCGTGGCAGACGAAATAAGAAAAATCGCTAATCTGCGGACAGAAGCGTCAGCGCCGGATTTGCCCGGCCGTGTACAAAATGAAGAATTTGTTTTTGATGAAATGATTGGCGCGGAATTGGTACAGGAAGTATGCCGCCATAAGGATATCAGGTCTGTTGAAAAGCTTTTTTCCCTGGCAGACCCCATTATGATTTCAGGCGCAGGAGATTCGCAGAAAGCTCTTTTAACAGCGATGGCGGCGAAAGGAGACAGTCCTTCCATCATCATCGTGCCGTCTCAAAAGGATGTATTTCGATGGGAAATGGATTTGCGGTTCTTTGCGCCTGATTTACATTTGTACTATTTTCCCCTGGTGGAAGAAACAGGATTCAACGTTACTTTTTCAGGAACAGAACGGCTTCGTGACCGCATGAAGGGGCTTGCAGGTCTTTTGGATGGGCACAGGGCAGCAGTGATCGCGACAGTCGTGGAAGCAGCGCAAAAAATTATCAGTCCGTCCGGTATCCTTGAGAATCTGATGACCATTCATATGGGTGAAGTTATCGAAAGAGAAATACTGGTGGGGAAGTTGATAAAACTGGGATATGAACGGGTGGATCAGGTGGAGCGGTGCGGTCATTTTTCCGTACGCGGAGATATTGTGGACATTTTTGCCATTAACGAAAGTCATCCTTTCCGTGTCGAATTTTTTGATGATGAAGTGGACGGAATCCGTGTTTTTAATGAAGATACACAGCGTTCCATTGATATAAGAGACGATATATCCATTCTTCCCGCTGTCATCCGCGGGGAACGCTCTTCTTCCATCCTGTCATACCTGAATAGCGGCAGGGTATTCTATGATGAGCCGCAGCGGTGTGAAGAAGAGTTAAAGAAGTATTTCCATGAAGAAGCTGAAAATAAAGAAAAAGCTTTTGATTGGGCAGGTCTTGTAAAGACAGGGCGGTCAGGCAGGAAATATAGAAACAGGGAGATCTTGTTTTCTTTCCTGAAAAGAGATGCGGATCTTTTCAAAGTTAAAGAAACCGCAACCTGGAAGGGGCGTACCATGGTGAATTACCAGCGGCAGATTTCTCTTTTCTTCAATGACCTGACGCGTCTTTTAAAGGAAGGCTGGTCTGCGGTTATTCTCACGCCCCGCCGGTCGGAACGGAAGGAATTGGAGCAATATCTGTCGGATTACCATGTGCCTGTTTCACAAAAAGTGCAAAAAGGAAAAGTTACGTTGTACAATGGCGTCCTTTCCGGCGGCTTTGAACTGCCTGATGCGAAGATGGCTTTTATCACAGCGGGAGATATCTTCGGAAAGCAGAAGGCAAGACGGTATAAAGCTGGAGGAAAAGGAAAACAGATCCGATATTTCTCCGATCTGGAGCCGGGAGATTATGTAGTGCAGCGTGTCCATGGCATCGGAAAATATATCGGGGTAAAAACCATTGAACTGGAAGGTGTCCACAGGGACTATATTACCATCCAGTATGCCGGGGCGGACAAACTTTACCTCCCCATGGAGCAGATTGCCAGTCTTGAAAAATATATCGGTCCTGAAGGGCAGACCCCTGCTCTTCACCGTATGGGCGGTGTCCAATGGGATAAAGTACGGAGAAAAGCCAAAAAGTCGATTGAGGAACTGGCAGAAAAATTGCTGGCCGTTTACGCAGACCGTGAAATCACGGAGGGAATTTCTTTCCTTCCCGATACGGCGGAGCAGCGTGAGTTTGAGGATACGTTTCCCTTCGTGGAGACAGATGACCAGTTGGAGGCCATACAGGCGGTAAAGCGCGGTATGGAACGGCCGCAGCCCATGGATATGCTCATTTGCGGCGATGTAGGGTTCGGTAAGACAGAAGTCGCCATGCGGGCGGTTTTCAAATGCGTCATGAGCGGCTTCCAGGCGATGGTTCTTTGCCCTACAACGGTCCTGTCGAGTCAGCATTATAAAACTTTTAAGGGAAGAATGGATTCCTTCGGGATTAATATTGCTCTATTAAACCGCTTTACGACAATGCGGGAGAAAAAAGAAATACTGTCGAAACTGGCAAGCGGAGAAATGGATGTAGTCATTGGAACGCATGCCGTTCTGTCAAAAAAAATTGAATGTCGCCATCTTGGCCTTCTTGTGGTGGATGAAGAGCAGCGGTTCGGCGTTATGCAGAAAGAAAAATGGAAATCCTGGTCAAAGAAGCTGGATGTCCTTACTCTTTCGGCGACACCTATTCCCCGTACACTCCATATGAGTCTTACCGGTGTGCGGGATATGGTGGCGATGACACAGCCGCCGGCGAACCGCCATGCGATACAGACTTATGTGACAGAGTACGATGACACTATTGTGAAAGATGCCATTCTCCATGAAAAGGCACGCGGCGGACAGACCTATTTTATTTACAACCGTATAGAAAGTATACGGGCGATGGAAGCCCATTTGAGGGATATTCTGCCTTCTGATGTGACGATTGCCGTTGCTTACGGGCAGATGGACGGCGGAACATTGGAGAAAATCATGGTGGATTTCTTCGAGAAGAAATATGATGTTCTTCTTTGTACCACGATTATTGAAAATGGTGTGGACCAGCCTAACGCAAACACGATGCTCGTTTATGATGCGGATAAGCTGGGATTGTCTCAAATCTATCAGATGCGGGGACGCGTAGGCCGCTCGGAAAAAATAGCGCGTGCATGGTTTTTCTACCGCAGGGGGAAAGTCCTTTCCGAAGCAGCGGAAAAACGGTTGAATACGATCCGGGAATTTACGGAATTGGGAAGCGGATTCAAAATTGCCATGCGTGACCTGGAAATCCGAGGCGCAGGTAATCTCCTAGGTGCAGAACAGCATGGGAATATTGCAGGTGTAGGTTTTGCCACATACTGCAATATGCTGGAGGATACTGTATCACGTCTGCGGGCAGAGCGGGAAAATAAACCGGTACCCAAGAAAATGCCTGATACCACTGTGGAACTTCGCCAGGATGCCTATCTGGATGAAGACTACATCGGCAATGAGGGGCAGAAGATGGAAATTTACCGCCGTCTTGCCGTGGCGGCATCGGAAGAGGAACTGACCGATCTTATTGATGAAGTCATAGATCGTTTCGGCAGTCCGAGCCGGCCGGCAGAAAGGCTGTTCCTGGTATCCCGTATCCGTGTGCAGGCAAGACGTCTGGGAATCGGCAGTATTCTTGATGAAGGACAGACGCTTCTCATTGTATGGGCCGATGAAGAACCGATGCGCCGCTGGAATATGAACCGGCTGCCTCATTCTTATATGTCGAAGCTTCATTTTTTGCCAGGCGCGCCTGCCCGTGTTAGAATTAAAAAGACCGATATCCAGGGAAATACTGCTAAATGGATGTCGGATTTTATAGAAGAAATAACGAAAGAAATATATTCAGGAGAAAAACGTGCGTAAAAATTCATTTATTCAGGGTGCCCTCATCTTGACCGTTGCGGGGATCATTGTGAAGTTTATCGGGGCATTCAGCAGAATTTATCTGTCAAGGCTTCTTGGCGGAGAGGGGATCGGCCTCTACCAGATGGCCTATCCCATTTATATGCTGTGCCTTTCCATCTCATCGGCAGGACTTCCCGTGGCCATTTCCATCATGGTGGCGGAAAGAAACGCGGTGAATGATTATTGGGGCGGACAGAAAGTATTCCGTATCTCTATGACGGCACTTACCCTTACGGGTATCGTATTCAGCGCTCTTTTATATTTTGGCGCGGACTGGCTCGTCCATTCAGGTGTCGTAACTGATGAGAGAGCCTATTGGTCGCTCATCGCTTTATCTCCTGCGGTACTTTGTGCTACGCTTCTGGCATCGCTCCGCGGGTATTTCCAGGGTCTCCAGATGATGACGCCTACCGCTGTTTCGCAGATTGTCGAACAGCTTGTTCGTGTTGTCACAATGATTGCTCTTGCCATTGTGCTCATGCCTTACGGTTTGGAATACGGTGCGGCCGGTGCTACTTTTGGTGCGGCACCCGGTGCCTTTATCGGTATCCTTGTACTTATTGCCTGCTATTTTATGACAAAGAGCTGGCGGAGAGAACTGGCATCCCAGCAGGATTCTCATATAAAGCCTCTTGGTGTCGGAACGATTCTGAAGCGCCTTTTGATACTGGCAGTCCCCGTTTCGCTGGCCAATATTATGCTTCCTGTTGTATCGAGTATTGATCTTTTCATCGTGCCCCGCCGCCTGGCCGTGGCAGGATTTTCCGTGGAAGAGGCGACCACGCTTTTTGGCTATTTGACAGGTATGGCGACAGCTCTCGTGAATATGCCGACTATTGTTACGGCATCCCTTGCGGCAAGTCTTGTTCCTGTTATTTCCGAGGCGGTGGCACAAAATAAGAGCGAGACGATCCTGAAACGAACGCATACCGCCATGCGGCTGGCGAACTTAATAACGATTCCTTCTTTCGTGGGTATGTGTGTCATCGCTACACCGATCTCTGCCATGCTTTACGCAATTCCTGATGCCGGTCCCTGTATTGCGGTCATGAGTTTCGGCGTGTTTCTTTTGGGCGTGCAGCAGGTTACTACGGGTGTTCTCCAGGGAATGGGAAAGACTGCTGTTCCTTTTATCAATATGGTGGTGAGCGCGGCGGTAAAAGTATTCCTTTCGTGGAATCTGACAGCGATGCCCAGCTGGGGAGTTCTTGGGGCAGCATGGGCGACAAATGCGGATTTTGGTGTGGCGGCTCTCCTGAATTTATTTTTCCTCTATAAGTATCGGCGATACATGATGGATATCATGCATACGGTTAAACTCTTTATCGCGGCAGGGGTCATGGGTGCTGTTGCTTATGGCGTGTACACGGGGCTCTATGGGATAATCCATAGCAATACACTGTCTACACTGGCGGCGATTTGCGCAAGTGGCATCGTGTATTGTATGGCTGCCATCATGCTTCGTGCCGTAAAAGGTGAAGATGTGGCAAGTATACCCAAAATTGGCGGAAAAATGGCGGCACTGATTGACCGCTGCAGTATTGTAAAAAAATAGGTATAACGGCACATTTGAGATGATGTGCCGTTTTTCTATAAAGAAACGGAGTCTGTTATGCAAGATTATGTGTGTCTCATGCGTAAGCTTTTAGAAAATGGGATACTTACGGAGAAAGGTTCTTTCACTCTTATGAATGCGGAAGAGGCGGAACATATTTCTTTGCCTTTTTACGGCACGCTGATTATTACTGGTGCGGAAGATGAAGAACGACAGAAGTATATTTTTATCCGGTTGATGGAAATATGTGATGAAACGACACCGATTACTACATTAATGTATAATGGAAAAATTCTTAAACGTACAATTAAAGAGTTTAATAACAAAATTATATTTCCTGTGGAGGCAGTGATACTTAAAGCTCCAGAAATCATAAAAAAAGAGATGAAAAAATTCACTTTAAAACCGATTATTGATACGATGAAAACTCTTCGGGAGCCGGGAGGGTGTCCCTGGGACCGGAGTCAGAATCATATGACGCTGCGGACATATTTTCTCCAGGAGGTATATGAAGTTATCGGTGCTATCGAAGAAAATGACATATTGAATTTGAAAGAAGAATTAGGTGATGTACTTCTTCAAGTCGTTTTTCACGCGCGGATTGCAGAAGAAAATGGAGAGTTTTCTATGCAGGATGTGGTAGACGGGATTGCAAATAAAATGGTGAAACGCCATCCCTTTGTATTCGAAAAAATGAGCAAAGAAGACCTTTTTGCGGTGATTAAAAATTGGGAAAAGCGTAAAAGAAAAGAAAAAAACAGGAAATATCTGCTTTCCGGAATACCAAAATGCTTGCCAAGTCTGCTTTTAGCGTGTATAATTCAAAAGAAAGTTAGTTCTGTAGGGATTTATGACCTCACGGCTTTTCGTGAAGATGAAAAGCCGCTCTGGAGGAATGCCACTCAAAGAGAGGTACAGACAGGGAATAGAATGGGGGAAGAAAGTGCAGGAGCGTACCTTTTTGAGCTTGCCCGTGTCATGCAGGAAAAGGGAATTGATCCGGAACTTTCGTTACACTCTTTTTGTGTGAATCTCATGCGGCGCTTCAGCGAATTTGAGGACGGTATCAGAGGATTCGGATCTTTTGATGCCTTGTCTCAGGAGAGGCTGGAAGAACTGTGGCGGGAATTCAATGCGAAAGTGTAAGTTAATCCATCGGGACTACAGCGGGATTTTCCGCAGAGTTAATTAAAGGAGGATGTTTAGTTATGAACAAGACAGAACTCATCAGTGCAGTTGCCCAGACGGCAGAAATGACAAAGAAAGATTCCGAAAAAGCAGTTAAAGCGGTAATCGATGTTATTTCCCAGGCCCTTGTAAAGGGAGATAAGGTTCAGCTTATCGGTTTCGGTACATTCGAAGTCCGCCAGCGCAAAGCCCGTGAAGGCCACAACCCGGCGACCCAGAAAGCTATCAAGATTCCGGCTTCCAAGAGCCCGGCTTGGAGAGTTTCCAAACAGCTGAAAGAAAGAGTAAACTCTAAGAAAGCTGCTAAGAAAGCAAAGAAATAATTCAGCCCAAAAGCTGTGTCGAAAGAGACTGCAATCCCTCTTTCGACACGGCTTTTCGCTTGGAAGAAATAAAGATGCAGAAATACTCGAAAGGGAACCAGTCTTTCTGTGAATGATGAATAGAAGCATTATTTTACTTAAAGAAAGAGACGGCCATTCTGTTTTCCATCCGTTTCAGCCCATGATAAATTTCATTTTGGAGAGTTGTCGCTTATCATTCCGCAAACAGAAGGAGAGAGGTGGTTTTATTCAGTAAATGTCGATAGTACAGGTGCATTTTATCGTTTTTTTTGCTATACTGGACATAAGTATATATTTCTGTAAGTAATCGTATATTTCGGAAATTTTCTGTATACAATCTTTCTGTATGAAAGGTGTGGGGGCAATGCAGGAGCATTTAAAGATAGCTTACTCGAGAAAAGCGTTGGAAACTTTTGGTGCGGTAGAGAAAAGGGATATTGTAGATGTATTTCAAACGGATTTTACCGATGTGGCCGCTGTGGTGGTGACTGATGAGGACGGGGATGCACTACGAAATCCGCGGATCCATGCTTTTGAAATTCCTGTGTTTCTGATCCTGTCGGCTGCAGGTAAAAAACATGATGAATTGATCGGGCAGGCATACAGTATTATCGATCCTACCGATGGGGATCACCATTTATATGCTGTCTCTTATACACATCTGACGCTGCCGACGATCGCATAAGTGTAG
>ENA-OYXL01000029-OYXL01000029.1-human-gut-metagenome-genome-assembly--contig:-NODE-29-length-53400-cov-7.509139_pt1 | contig 53400 bp, 64 predicted proteins | sample MGYA00244845_ERZ653422 | MGnify/ENA primary metagenome ERZ653422 (study PRJEB26926, sample SAMN06164903) | human gut metagenome | biome: ENVO:00009003; feature: ENVO:2100002; material: ENVO:00002003... | reverse complement strand
AGCGTCAGATGTGTATAAGAGACAGGAATGATATTGCCCAAGACTTAATCAAAAAACTCCTTCAGATTGAGGATGACGAAATAATTCGAGCACTAGATGAGCACATTGAATTATACGTAGAAATGGAGAATACCCCTCAACTGATAAATATGCTAAGTGAATACCAAATGCTGGTATGCTCTCACATATTATTCAGAATGGAAGATGAATGGGTACATACTAATTCTCAGGGAGTACTTGGTACCTGGGCAATATTCCAGAGGGCAAATCTCAAATTCCACCCAGAACTAACACTTTTAAAATTTTAATATAGACATGGAAAAGAACGAATACTTAGAATCAGTAGAAATGAACACTGGAGTCGAAATGATTCCTTGCGAATCCTCTAATATTGAGGGCTTTGGTTATGACTCAAAGAAAAAACAACTTTGGATTGCTTTTAAAGGTAATCGAGTTTATCGCTATGATGGTGTACCTTACGAAATCTGCAACGGTTTACATCAAGCAGAATCAAAAGGTAAATACCTTGCAAAGAACATTAAAAATAAATTCGAAACTACAGGTTATGAACTCAGAAACTAAATTCATATTGGGCCTGGTAACCTTGGGGGCAGTGATTTACTTTATTGGTGAGAATAGAACTCATCCAGTAGAAGTGAGCACTGCTCCTTCTCGTTTTGAAAGTCCCATAACCAAGTTAATCTCTCTTCAAGATAGCATGGGTATTAAACCAAAAGAAGAGAAGAAGCAATGGTATAAATATAGGGTAGAAATAGAAACGATTCCAGAAAATCAAATCTATAAGATTGAGAAATCTGGATACCAGCAATATGAAGTTTCTAGATTGGGTGAAACTTATTCTTATGTAACCTACGAATTTACCTCAGACAAAGTAATGACTACTCAAGAAGCCTATGACTTCGTAAAGAAATATCCTGAAAGATGTACAAAGGTACCCAATACATCACAAGATAATATTTACGATAAATATAACGAGGATTATGAAGATTACATAAATGATCCAGAGGATGAAATTAACTATCCTCCAGAAATCTTCGACTTCTTAGCCGATTAACCCGAGCAAATAGAAAATAATTCAAATAAAATTTTTCTATTTAAAATAAAGTTCTTATATTTGTATCAGAAAAAGAAATTAATCATTTTACTAACATTTTAAATATAGACATTATGAAAAAGAATGAAACAAAGGTTACTAACCTGGTTGCAACTAAGGTTGCCGAACAACTTGAAGGAATTAAAAATTCTAAGACTGCTAAGGCTTCTGCTCCTAAGGCCAAAAAGACTAAAAAGGAATTGGTACAAGATGCTCAAGAAGCTGCCACTAATTTTGCCAATGCCAAATTGGTAGAACTCTCTCCTAAAACCAAAACTTCCAAAAAGGAACAGGTTGTCAAGGAAGTTAAGGAACAACAAAAACCCTCCATCATCGAACAGGTAATTTCTAATCGGGAAGTTAAATACGTATACCCTGCCGATGTAGTTGATACACTTGCTCGGAAGAAATGGAGACAACAAACTCGAAACGAACTCCATCGATTGGAACTTGCAATGGCTCGTATCAAAGATACAAACTCTAAGGAATTCAAGGCTGCTGCTAAAGCATACGAGGACTTTAAAAAGAAGGTCCTCAAACCAGAACAAGTTGCATAAACCTTTATTAACCAGGTGCCCAGGTAATTATCCCGGGCATCTCAATTCATACAAAATGGATTACACTATCTTCTCTGATAAAGAGATGCTTAAGCAGGACAAAGAATTGGTAGAATTACATAAACGATGTTGTAAGTCCTATCTAATCCAACATTCACTTAAGCACTCCAAGATTAAGAAGTTCTTTATCGTTTACGATTGGTATATAAATACTGATAACGTAAGGAATTTCTTTTTCAGGCCTATAAACCTTTTCATTCAGGCATTGCTTTTAGGGCAACTTGATGGAATATCCGATTACATTAATCCTAACAAAAATGGAAAACGAAAAAAGAAACGAACCCGAAAAGTATAACGTACTTTACTGCAAAGGCAAATATCAGTATAAATCTAAATATCCCCAAATAGAAACTAAACATAAGGTTATCTATGCAGGGCCAGTAGAACCAATGGCACCCATCTGGGATAATGTATCGGATATATTAAGGAAATCTGATAGAATTTGTACTGAATCTCGAAGAGAATTAAAGAAGTTAGAGGAACGTTCACAGAATAACCTTTACTTCAAGAAAAATGGTATTACTCATATAATCGTATACAAATGTTTAGAGAAATAGTTAAAGACCTATATATAGGCAAATCTAAGTTAACCATAGAATGTAACCAAAAGGAAATACCCCAAACTACTCTGGTTCAGGATGTATTACAGAATACTGGGTTTACTGGTAATATGCCCGACTATGGTACCTATGGTAATTTCAAGGATGGGAAATTTGAGATTACTCCAATGATGCCTAAGCATTGCTTATTTATTACTGGGGTACCCAAAGGGGCAATCCTTGATAATTTCCGAGTTAGAAGAACATATTGGTCCTCTTATTATGAGGATGATGTAAGAGGGTACTTATTTCAAATTACAGATGAAAGTATACCTCGTTTAATAATCACAAACTAAATCTATATGGAAGCAATCGATTACGTAAAATTATTTAAACTCGACCAAGAGAATTATGACTTTAAAAGGGAAGAGTTTATATCCGAATTAGGTAAAGAATTTCTAGATTATTGCCAAACTACCACAATTGGGATAGATAAAAAGACTGGCAATATATACTACTACCGATTTAGGGAAATAGTTAAGAATTTCGAAACTAAATTCTGGGCAATCTCAGAACTTAAAATAGGAGAACCATTAACTCAGAAATTATGGAATGCCTTTTTCGCTACTCAGGTAGTTCCTTTAAGGCAAAGGTTATTCCCAAAGGTTCAGAAATTAATCGAAGAGCAAAAGGGGATAACCCATAACCGTAGTAAACAAGACAAAAAACCTACGAACCATAAAAAGGCAAACTATGGCAAGGGAAATCACAGACCTGCATGGGAATAAATTTAAGGTAGGGGATTATAAGCTTTGCCTTAACATCCCCATCACTGGGAAAGGTAATTTAGTATTCACCAGGGACCTAATCTCTGGTGAAGCTTTTAATTTATCGGTAAGTAAGAAAAAATATAAGGGATATTTCTATAACCTATCTTTGAATTTGTATATAAGGTACGATTTAGAGTATGTAGGTTATGATGAAAGTTCCGATATTAGAAAATCTCATTTGTATGTCAGAAAAGGAAAATAAAATGGTAAGATTCCCAAGACCTATGGGGACTACTGCAATGGCATTAGAATATCAGAAGAACCCAAATGATGAACTTCTGATAAAGATACATAATTATATCATCAATCAATGGCTAATGGGAAATGGTGTATTATGTGGTATCACATACGACATAAATACATTCTCATATCGTATGGGTATAGATATCAATTACATACGGGTATTTATGAGAGATAGGCTATTAAGCTCTAGAATATGGGATAAAGAAAAGGCAGAAGATTTACTACAAGCATTAATGGGAGAACAACTAGCATGGGCTTTGGAAGACCGTATGGAAATAGCCCATCAGGTTAATATCCTAAGAGAATCTCAGGGAGGGAAATACGTACCGTTTATATCTGCCGAGCTGGGAAAGGCCCTTAAATTAAAGCTTGAATCCTCTACATCATTGCAGTCTATCGTACGTAATCTCACTGGAGGAAGTACTACGAATATATTTGCTCAATTCAATCAACAGAACAACGTAACACATCAAAATGCAATTACTGTTGAAGAGGCCCGTCAAATCGTATTTGAATCACAAAGGGTATTGGATAAACCAGAAGAGGCTAAACTATTGGAAGACAGGTATGACATTAAGTCATTACCCGAAGTAGTTGCTACTAAACAAGAAGGAGTAGATACCAGTAAAGAGGGCCTTAACCTTAATAAAGCAGAGCTAATGCAAATTACTGATGATTATAAGGGAGCTATGTCTACATTCTCTAAAGAACATCATGAACTACGTAGAGAAATCGAAATGCGTATAGACCCAGACGAAGAAGACCCAGAGTTATATCAATATGAAGACTTTGAGAAAGAAGAAAAAGAGGATGGCTCATTTGCATCTCAATTCCTCCGAAATAGTAAGCTCCCATAGTTATATCCGGATATTGCATATTTAAAAAGAAAGAATTATATTTGCATATCAATTTTAAAATAGACAAAAATATGGAACTACCAAAGACATCTTACAAAGAGACTCGGGTTAACAAGGTTAATCAGGGTACATACTTTAAATTAAAACCAACTGATACTGCTCCAGTATGGGTAAGAGACCATTATGATAAATCATCTAAGACTTATGCTTGCCATAAGTATGATGACTCAAATCACGAAAAATTTCTCAAGGGAACAAGGAAAATATACATTGACTTTACATTTTAATCACATGAACTTATTTAGACGAAAGAGATGCTGTAGTGAACTCATTGCCCTTAAAAATGGCAACTTAATATTCAAATTGAGTAATACTCATATCAATGCTGCTTATAATACTTTACAGGCAATAATGAGGAAATCGGGTATATTCGATGAGAATCTATATTTTGACTTGTACCGAGAATATAGAAGACATTATGCTATATACGACGTAGTACCATCATTGCTAAGGTATAAGATACCATTGATATTTTTAGGTAGATATCCTAAAAATCTATTCGATAATCAGTTTACCTTTGAGGAATTGATACCTAATGCTTTGGTATATCATAACTTACCAGAAAATTTCAGATTACCAGAAAGCTTAGAGAAAATTCTTTTAGAAGTCAAGAAAAGGGTATCTGCTTATATAGACCAAGATGGCATATCAGACCAGGGTTATAGGGATTTAGTTCGAACCAATTTCGTAAAACAATGGGAAGTATTTAGAAAGGACCCATCTCTTATAGATTGCTATATGGATGCTCAATTGGGCATGCTATATATGTGGGCTAGAGTAGAAAATAAAACAATCGTAAAGAATATAATCGAAAGAACTCAAGATGAACTAGCTCAAGAGTTCTTATCTAAAAATGACGAATATGGAAAATAAAGAAAAGTTTGCCTTCAGAAATGTAAACATGTCTCAAGGTGTAGAGGTAGAATTTATTAAATTGCTTACCTCATTAGAGACTAAAAGTGATGAAGATATTATTAAAGCTTTTAAAGCTCAATTATCTTCTGGAGTATTAACTTGCCATGCAGAAATGTTATCTAGAACACCAAATCAGATAATATTTCAAACATCTCAATTCAGTAAAAGTTATAGGGTTTACAAAAACTGGGAATTATGGGTATTCTCTAATATCCTGGGTGTATGGACTCTAAATAGGTTTAGGATATGATTACAATGAAAAACCTCCAAGTAGAGGATATAAAAGATGAATGGTTATATAATGCCTTAACACAGGGCATCAAGGAATGTATAACTGCTCCAGTCCTAACTTTGGACCCAACAAAGCCAGAACCAATTAAGAGGGCAGAAATGATACTGGAGAATTTCTCTCAGGAAGATTCTCCAGTAGTAGCTACAGTGATTGCTCCAGGCAATTTCATACAGATGATATTACCGAAACATGAGATACTTCTCTCGGTAATGTTCATCTATAAGGAAAGGAATACCTATGTACAACTTATAATACAAAAACTTGCTTATGAACGAGAAAAGACTACCACCAAGACTAATGGTTCTGCTAGTGGTACTGAAGGGTGAAAAGGTATATAAAGTACCAATTAGGTCAGAGATAGAATTAGACCATCTAAAGGATTTCAATACACTAAGAAGAATCCTTACTCCTTTAGTACAACTATATCATGGAGTAGGTTTTGATACTAGACTTACTTACGATGAATTCAGTATCTTCATTAATGACCTACAACATTTGGGATATGAACGGTTAGATGAATATTCCTCGGGTATACAAGAATTAGTAGAAGCAAAACCCATTACTGAGAATAACCAAGATGTTGAGAAAATACGAAAAGGGTTACTTATCTCTCTTAAATCTCAGGAGTTATCAGAGGTATTAGCTACTAAAATAAAGCAAGCCATACATGAAGTATTTGAAAACGAAAAGAAGAAAGGTGGACTAATGAACAAGGAACCCTCTTTAGAACCTATGGAGAGTTCAATTATAAGAGAGGCTCTATATTTGCTAACTCCCCAATTACCTTAATAATTGAAAGGCAGTCTAATCCACTGCCTTTCATAGCGTGTACACATCCTCAGCCTCCCTAAAAATAAAATAGATATATTTTTCTATAAAAATAAAAATGCTTATATTTGCATATCATTTTAAAAATAGATAAAAATATGAAAACGGACTCAGTAACTTACAATCAAGCAGACGAACTAACTAAGGTAGTTCGCAATTTCTTAGACAAGAAATCTACATTTGAACTTGACTCAGATGAAAAGGGTCATCTCTTAAATCTTCTAATGGGACTCCTCATTCAACTGGAAGAGGATTACAAACTCAATTGCTTGGATATCAACCAAATCCAAATATATGAGACTACCTATTATACATTTACATTCGAATCAATGATAACTGCAGATACCAATCCCTATAAGGGACAATTAGCGGATGCTGCAATTCGGTTCATGAATGAATTCACCGATAATGATGGGATGTTCATATCATTCAATCAACTCGATAGAAACAACTGGATTTTCCAACTTAATTTCTCAATCTCATGACAAAATATAACGTTAGTCCATTAGTTGCTCGGGAGATAGAAATCTTCCAACAACTTGCAGTATCAGAATTATTTAACCAACTAAATAAATAATCACTATGGTAAACTTATATAAATTACTCAACGTACTGGAACAGGGCATGTCTCTGTTCCAACTTAATAAATGGAAAACCGAAGGCATCTGGTATCCAATCACCCAATACAAAAAGGAATCAGATGAAATACAGGTAGTAACTAACCTATTTATTGCTGACCAGGAACAGTACCATATCCAACTATCTGGGAATTATCCAGAAGAATCAGAAGCCTGGGACAAGTTTCTAGAGGAAAACCAATGGAAAATCTACCCATTACTTGCAAACATAATGCAAGTCTTCTTGCCCACAGGGAACTATCAATTATTCTATACTCAATATCCACAAGGATTCATATCCATAATCGCTAAGCCCCATGATAAGTAAAGAACTCAAATCACAATTAAGTATTCTCAAGGAAACTAACCCAGAATATATTCAAACCCTAAAGGATGCCGTAACAGCATCCTATAAGGCAGAACTTCAGGCAATCAAACCCAGTTCTACCGAAGAAGAAGAACAACTCAATATCGAACTCAAGGACATAGTATTAAAAATACTATTTGGGCCTTTCTATAACTATTTCGTATCAGAATACGTAGTATCAGATACTATATGGGAAGAACAGGATAAACTAATCGAGGACTTATATTATTACTTCAAATCATGACACCGTATATTCAACAACAACTTAAAAAGCTATGCGATAATCCAAATTGGTATGACGATATGCTCATCTTATGGGATAAAAACCCAAGAAATCAAAGGGAAGCTATTTATAACTACCTTTCTCATGTACAACTAAATGGGTTACTAGAAAACACTCAGATAGTTTTTACATTCATAGATGGCGACATGAAACCAGCTTTCTATTTCGAAATTCCCAGAGATACCAATCGATATCTTATACTGGGAATCCTCGATGAAGCAGGTTATCCTCATTGCTGCCTATTAGGCCAACCAAAACAAATGTTTAACCCTCAACTCAATTAACATCATGGAACCAACAATAACAGTAAACCAATATCCAATCGGATGGGAATGGCTAGACAGAGTACCTCTAGAGGACTTTAACTGGCTAATCGAGATATTTGCTACAATGACCGATAATACTGATACTTATGACTTTGTAGGATATACAGATTCAGAAACCTTACCAGGTCATCAGAAGATATGCTCAGTAGACAAGATACCATTAGCTAACTTCCTAAACGAAGACCAAGGCTACGAATCCGGTATATCAATGTATGGTCACTATATAGCATGTAAATGCTTAGACATATCCTCAGAAAGGGAATACATGAATCAGTATACCGATATAAGAATCCTAACTAATGAACTAGAGCCATGCTAACAAAAGGGAAATTCCTGGTATCTTTCGAGGTACCAGGTCACACTAAAGAATACACAGAGGGATTCACAGAGGAAATGGTAATCCCATACAGAACCGAGGAACTTAACCCATACCTAAGGTACCCCAACCAAGAGATAAACAACAATCACCTCCACTCCCAACACATAAGATTACAGATAAGAGAAATATTACAAATCCCACTAAGCGATATAACCATAATCGATATAATATCACTACCATGAATATCCTCTATCACATACTAAGGGGAATCCTATCCCTAATCACCATCCTAATCCTCATACGAAATGAGGAAATATACCAAGCCCACAAGCACTCCCACCCAACAAACAAAATAAGATACCTCTTATCACAAAGCCTAACCCTAATCCTATATACCCTATCACTAATATTACTATCCTACCTATATAGGTACCTAACCATATACCTATAACCAATACCCTCCTCCCAACACAAAAATATAAAAGAAAATCTTAATAGCGCTAACTAAGCTACCATCCTAACTAAGGTACATATAATAATACCTAATACATATACCCCTTATTATACTACATACCAATCATATAATACATAATCAATATATCCTAATACATATCAAGGTACCTCGCCGGGGGTTTTGGGGATTTAGGCAAACAAGGCAAATGATAACCCCTCTACTATACAAAGCCACTCAACTCACTATATAGCCACTATACCATATAGCTCTACTACACACTTTAAAGGCAAACTCAAAAAGGCCTATGTGATGATAATTTTTCGTCTCCTAATGGCCCATAAATCCGATTGCCTTGAGTACCCTTTATATGTATGTATATATATAGATTGCATTCAAGGTAATTCGAAGGTAGGGGATTATATAATACAGATATGTTATGTAGCTTCTATGTATGTAGGTAGTATAGCTTTAGTACATCGTCGATTAATGGCCATCACTAATTAGCCTTGATTGCCTTCACCAAGTTATTATATTATGTATTATATAATAAGTATTGGGTTGGGGATTAGGTAAATAGGATATTAGGTTTTAGGGCTAAATGGTTTATAGGATTTAAGGCCTTCAAGGGGCATATTTAGGTAATATTCCTAGTAAGTATGTAAGTAATTGCATTAGTATTTATATTAGCATTAACTTTTGTATTCTAGGACAATTTTGTGATTTAGGGGTACCTAGATTGCCTAGAGCCATTAGGTATTATATATTAGTTATAGGTAGGGAAGGTAAAGGGCAATCTCCATTCATGGCCTCGGGGATTTTAGAGGGATAAAGGCAAATTAACCTTCAAGGCTATTAAGGACCTCACAAGGCAATTGAGGTTATTGCATATATTATATATTATTCTTATATTTGCATTGTAATAATAATAACTAATTAAATAATAAACGTATGAAAGCTCTTAATCAAATTTCAAATCTCATCATTCTTGCCTTAGTAAATTGCGTTAAGGATTATCCATGGGCATCTTACATTGCCAATTCACTTTCACAATTCGATTTGATATTGCCAGAACTAATGCAATCGAAAGCTAAGGAAATATCTATCTACCTTAACACAGATGATTGCCTTATGGAATTCTCATCCGAAATCCCTGACCCAGAGGAAATTGAACCCGATTTTACCTTCAACATCGAGTATATAACCTTTCAGGTATACTTCGATTAATATATTAACCCAGAGCCTAACTAAGGTACCTGGGTTTTTACTTACGCTAACTTAGTAAGCCCTTATAGGCTATCCTAATCTCTATAGGCTTACCATAGTCCCTATATGGCCTTATTGAATTAGGACCTAATAGGTTATTAGAGGGCAATAATAGGAATATAGCTAATTGGCCTTAATTCTTTATCACCTTAGTCCATTAAGGGCCTTCAATATACAGGTATATAATACACTCTCAAGAGGACAGGCATAAGCTATATAGGATTACCTATATACATATCATATATGCCCACTACAAAGCGTGTGAAGATTACCCTTGTGAACCTCCAAAATTAAGTGCAAATATTAAGTCCTTTTAGGGTGCACAATATTTTCTATTTTATGAATTTTTCACAAAAATAATTTTGAAAATAAAATTATTCATTTTCTCAAAAATTTTTCTTGAAAATGTTTGTAGATTAAAATAAAGTTCGTATCTTTGCAATGTGAGAAAAACAAAGCGATATTTGAATAAATTTTTAATTAAAACTTTTTAAGAAAATAATTCTCTAAAAATTTTGTAGATTAAAAAATAGTTCTTATATTTGCAATACAGAAATGAAACAAATACTACCTTATTAGAATAGTTTAAAAAGTCTTGAGGGTCTATTTGAAAAGGTAATAAAAATAATTAATAATAAAACTTTCAAGCATTTTATTATGAAAAATCAAATTAACAAAGTGAATGTAGAAAAAGCAAGTGCAAACAGCAAAGCAAATAGTTTAATTGCTTTAGACGTATTGAAAAGCGTAAAAGAAAAAAATGCTGGACTTTTTAAAACATCTTTAGGGACAAAAACAGAAATTTACAAAAAAGAACTTTTTGAGGGTGCAAACGAAAAGCAAATCAAATCGTTACGCAAAAAGTTCAGAAACGTAACTTTCAATTTTCTTTCAACGATTGCAACAAATGCAGATAAAAAACTAATTGGGGGCTTTATAGACTTTTATAAACAAGTCTATGTTTTAAATGATTTTTCCTTTTCTTCGATTGCAAGCGAAAACACTAAAGAAGAAAAGAAAGAAATATTAATAAAAGGGCTTGAAATAGTGAAAAATTCTTTGAAATAAAACAAATTTTGAGTAGGGAAATATTTCCCTACTCACTTAAAAAATAAAAGTTATGATATTAAATATATTTTTATTTGTTGGAATAATTTATTTAGTTATTCAATGCTATAAAGACACAAAAGAAATTTTGAAAGACAATAACGAAACATTTGAAGATTGAAAGAAAGCAAAGGGACAAATAAAAATGTTTGTCCCTTACTTTTTATTTTCAAATGTTAAATTTAAGGGAACCGTAGTCCGTTTTTAGTACCACAACTTTCGAAGCTTTCGCATTAAGGGGTACCTTGAAGGCAAATTACATATTTTAGTACCCCACAAAAATCACTCTTCGTGATAAGGGCATGCCCAGATATCCCACACCACACATGCCCACATAACACACAAAGAAGCCAGAGAATAAAACATCCCTGGCTCTCATCCACCTTATCCCTCTGGTAGATTACAATATCAAAGTTCTTTCTATAAACCAAACTTAAAAGAATATGGAAATAATAAACTTTAGATCAGTGGAGAGATCCACCCAAGATGTATCTGTTACCATCAATAGTGGTAACTCTGAGAGATGGAATATCCAATCCCAGAAAACTAAATATGTAAATGGCAAATCGTCCGGAGTTATTGGGGTTGGATATACTGCTAGCATCAATAACCCTGACTATCTTTTAGAAGAAGACAAGAGTAACAATGAGATTCAGATTACGGCATTAGCCGATGGTACTTCTGGAACTTGTGTACTTACTCAAAACGAATCTGGCAATAAGATAAATCTACACCTTACTACTCCTGAAGAAAAAGAATATTGGGGAAATACGTTTTAATCCTAAAACCGTCAATGGAGTAGACACAAGTGCTTTTTTTGCTACTACTACCAATATTAGTGGCGAAAGTGGATCTATGGCTGAGGGTACCAGATATAAGAATTGGATAGTAAATCAAAATAGAAATATGATTAATGTCTATATTTCTCATTTGTACCCCGTAAATGATTTTGACATACTGTCTTGGTCCTGCCTTGATAAAGATGGTAATGCTTTTAACCCTAACTACAATTTACCGGATAATTCATACTTTACAACAAAAACAATCGGATTGGGTTCCTATACTCTTAAGAAAATTTCAACTCCCTCTGTTAGTAGTGGTACTCTTATACTCTCCAGTAGTTTTAACCCCACTAAAAAATATCCATTAGATTTGAACTTTTATTGGGGAGCTCCAACCTAAGACTTATATTGAGATTAAGATAATATCCCAATTATAAAAGCAATTACCCAGAATATAAGAGCCAGTGTATATGCAACAGAATACCTATGCCAGGGATACCAGCAGGTAATATAAGAATCTGCTTTTAGTATTTCTGGATGTTCTTCTTCGTATTTTTTATCTTCTTCTCTAGAATCATATTTATACAATATGAAGAAAGGTAAGAATACGAAGAAGATTATTAAAGTAACTGGGAATAAGAGTAGGAGAAGTATCTCCCACCCTTGCATTGATGTCCCAGCATAATCACCGTGTCTATCAAAAAAGAATCTCATAGCAACTTATGTTTTAGGTACTTGGTTAATAGGTAAATCGGAAATAGTGGTAATACCAACCATACCGAGATGAATAAAACGAGAGAGTGTATCTTGTGAGTATAGGGTAAATAATCCAAGCAAGCCCTTACAAAAAATACCGTGAATGGCAAACATACCAAGTAAATTATCGCTAATACTGTAGTCATTGTTCTTTGAGGTATTTGTTAATAATCTTGGTAAGCTTCTTATCAAATTCAATCATCATATCGAAAGCTTTCGAATCTTTCATACTTCTCACCTCTTTATCAAGTAATTCTATGTTTCTCTTGATTGAGAAATAGGCCTTGTATGCAAGGAATACTCTTTCATTTTCTTCGGTGAGTGGAAGAATTTCCCCCTTTTGCCCATCCAATCTTGGATATGTATCATCAGGACCTAAGGTTCTTGCAACTTTTACTCGGTTACTGAGCATTGCGAATCCACCTTTTTTATCGATAGATTCCACTGTAACTTTCTCAATGATGGGTCTTCCAGATAATGTGAAGAGAACCTTATCCCCCTCTTTGAGCTTTTTGATTTCTTTCTTTTCTTTTTTCATATCTTTATTTATTAAGAATTTTTCTTTATGCAAATATACGAAATTATTTCTTATTTATTGCATTATCAATCATATTTTTAATAAATTCATAGGCATTGCCACGGTAATCTTCTAGCATTTTGTATTCCTGTGGAGATAGAATTACTCCGTTTACTTTAAAAGCATCTCTTAGATGTTCTGGTATAGTGCCTTGGTGAGTGATGTTATTATAACGGATAATGAAAAGTTTCTCTCGGTCTTCATCAATAACTCCCAGAGTGTTTACTGGTTGGAGTTTAGTTTGGTAAATACCACCAAAAGCCGAGGGCACCATTAAAATATTTCCGGGAATTTTAGTTACCCAGTGAGAATAATCTGGAGTAATTACCGCAATTTTACCCTCTTTCTCAAGCTCTTTATCATAAGCTAATCTATTAAACCAGAAAGCACATTGAAAACAAATTTGTTTTCTTGCCATAAGTTGGGGAATCTCTCTAGTTTCATCGAATTCCTCTAAATTAATTGGTTTGCCACATATCTGGCATTCATTTTTCTTGCCCATATTGCATTATTTTATAAGTTATATATGATAATAGAACCTCGAAACATCCTAAAAATGGGTTATAAGCAATACTTTCGTTACTAAAATTGAACCATTAAAACTGATAAGTTATGGATAAACTAACAAATGAAATGATTAAAGACCTTGCTATTCGCTTAGGTTTAGAACCTGCCCTATTGAAAGCTGTCCAATTGGTGGAAGCTGCCGGTAGAGACGGGTTTTTAGCTGACGGTAGGCCTCAAATTCTCTTTGAGGGTCACATTATGTACAAAGAAGTACATAAGAAATTCCCAGACAGAGATTTAGCTTACCTTTGTAAGAGATATTCTACGATTTTCTTCCCTAAATGGGATAAATCGAAGTACTTGGGAGGTGTACACGAGTACAAAAGACTCGAATTAGCCAAAGAAATTGATGAAGAATGTGCTTTAAAGTCCGCAAGTTGGGGAATGTTCCAGATTATGGGCTTCAATCACAATCTTTGTAGCTGTAAAGATGTCTATGAATTCGTTCATAAGATGTCGGAATCTCACGAAAAACAACTGGAATTGATGTACTACTTCATGAATACCTCTGGTTGTTTGAAGAATCTCAAGGAAAAGGACTGGGCAGGCTTTGCAAAGAAGTACAATGGTCCTGGATATGCACAAAATGCTTACGACCAAAAGCTAAGAAACGCTTACGAAAACTTTAAAGGTAAATTATGAAAAGATGTCATTTTAACAGCTGGGTAGCAAAGGTATTCCTTTTCCCCAGTTACAAAGCAATTACTCTGGTGTATAACTCATTCTTCAAACACAAAGTAGAAGAGTGTAAACCTGATGATATCAATCATGAGTGTATTCATCAGATACAGCAGATTGAGTGTAGTATAGTGGGTTTGGTACTTGGTATCATACTCTGGTTATCATTTGGTATATCCTTTTGGTGGGTAGTGGCTCTGACTTTTGGATTCTTCTACCTTTGGTATGTTATCGAATACCTAATTATCATGTGCTTTGCCAAGTGGAATAAACAGAATGAAAGATATCATGATGTAAGTTTCGAAGAAGAAGCCCACAATAATGATAAGAATCTGAGTTACTTGGAAGACCGTAAGCCATTTGCTTGGATTAAGTACATTAAATTGAGAAGCTACAAGAAATGAAAAAACTAAGGGTATTGGGAGTGTGCGCTGGACAGGGTGCACTCCTGTTCCCTTTTAAGAAAAATTTGTTAGGGAACATAGAGATAAGGGGAGTATTCCACACTCCGGGCGAAGAACAATGGAAATTAAACTTTGGAGATATACCGTTTTACAAGGGCTTTTGTTTACAAGAATTTGATGAGAAAGTAGACATAATTATATCAAGCCCTGATTGTGGAGCAGCCTCAGTAATGAGGTTATCTAAAGTAAAAGAATTAGGCAATCCAAAAGATAACCGTAGTCTTAATCTAGTAATTGCATCAATACTCAAGTATAAACCTAAGATATTTCTTATAGAAAATCTACCAAGACTGCTAACACTGCTTCCCAAGGATTTCTTTGAGGAAACCTTCAAAGACTATAAATTAGTTTTTCACGAAAGGTCAGTTTTAGATTATGGAAACTCCCAGGAGTCAAGGAAGCGATTACTCATCATTGGAGTACATAAAAAGACTGGTAAGAAATACTTGAATGCTTTTGATGAAGTATTTCAAGTAAAAACTCCAACAACTACTAGAAATCTACTTAAACCACTCACATTCTCTCAGAAAAATAATACTAACCAGATTCCGTTTATGAGTAAAACTCTGGCAATGTATGATTATCGAAAGCTTCCAGAGAAGAAGAATCTCACAGTAGCAAAGATACATAGGCTCTGGGTTAGGGATTTCAAGAATGAAAAGAAGTGGCCTATCAAAACTGCAAAGATGAGTACTCTTCCAGGAGTGTATAGATTGGAGTATGATAAACCTCCCTTAACTCTCAGACCTGCAGATAGGCAATTTAGACCCGATGGCTACCCTTTGGGAATAGAGGATTTCAAGGCAATTATGGGATTCCCCGATAAATTCGAAATTTACCTTCACAAAGATGGTGATACCTTCGAGGGTGATTTTAAGGATTACCATTACTGGCTTAACAAGGCAAGGTACACAATTGCCAAGGGTTCGGTTTATGAGGTAGGGGTTTGGTTCAAAAAATGCCTCAAAAAGGCAAATATCTAAGAACCTTGAGTTTCAGCTTTATATATAAAGTCTTATATATAAGTTTCTGAGGTGCCTTGAAATATATAGATATATAATATACTACGTATATATATCTATATATTTATCTGCGTATATATAGCTATTCATATATCATATCGTAAGTAGTATATTTGGATATTATCTCACTTCGTTCGATAAAGGTAATCGCTTAGCGATTACCGAATAGATAGTATCATTAAAGCGTGCGAACTTCCTAAAATTTTTGAACATGAAAAATTTAAAAAGGGCCTTGTTCATTGTACTTCTAGGATTTACTATTTACCTTTGCTTCAGGAATTACAAACTTTCTCGAGAGGTTGATTCCCTGGAACTAGCGGTCAATGAAATCCCAGATACAGTATACACAGAGAAACCCTTCAAACCAGAGAAGAAGTACTCAGAAAAAATTGAACCAGGTAAAATCTTAGTTCATGATAATAAGCAGCCAACTCTCTTTCCTGATTCCATGCTAAGGCAGCCAGTTATCAGTGACCAAGATTCCCTGGTTCAAATTGTTTTGAAGAAAGATAAGTTGAACTTAAGTCTGTTCAATAAGGAGACTAACACTTATTCAACTAGATTATTCCCAATCGATTTAGATAAGTACAACTACAACTGGTATGAAGGTCAATTAACTCGAAAGAAAGTTGCAAGGTTATCACTTAGTCCATACGTTTACGGCAAATATAGACCTTTCAATAATCTCTTCGATATGGGAGCTGGTCTTTCAATCAAGACTAAGAGATTTAATTACAAACTCGGAGTCAATACCTTTTACTATCCGAAGATAAAATCTGGGATAGGTACTGACATCGAATTTCAAATAACCTATAACTTTTAGATATGGCAAAGACTATCTCAGAAACTAGAACTACTTTAACTCGAGAAGAGCTATCAAACTTATCCCGAGTTTCTAGTGATGTTTTCTTTTTTAGCCTTTTTTGCTATGTGATACATCCAGTAAGAGGAAAGGTAAGATTCGATTTATACCCCTTTCAGAAATCCGTTCTCTACAATTTCATTGCCCAACGATTCAATATCATTCTCAAGTTCCGTCAGGCAGGAATTACAGAACTTATTTCAATGTACTGTCTTTGGTTGGCGATGTACCATCCCAACAAAAAGATAAACATTATCTCTATCAAAGACACAACTGCTAAGAAGGTGCTTAAGAAGATTAAGTTCATGTACAAGAATCTTCCATGGTACCTTCAAACTCCCATAATCAATGGTAGAGCTGGTGAATATGGCTCTGCTTCCATGATAGAATTTGATAATGGGTCATTCATTGAATCTATTCCGACATCATCCGAAGCCGGTCGTTCGGAATCCCTTTCTCTTCTGGTAATTGACGAGGCAGCAGTAGTAAGATGGGCTGCTCAAATTTGGGCTGCTGCATTCCCTACTCTTTCCACTGGTGGAGCTGCCATCGTCAATTCCACTCCCTATGGAGTTGGTAATTTCTATCACTCAACTTGGGTAGATGCCATTGCAGGAGGTAATCCTTTTAACCCAATTCGATTATACTGGCAAATGCACCCAGAACGAGATATCAATTGGTATAACCAAATGTCTTCTGCTTTGGGAGCAAAACGAACTGCACAAGAAATTGATGGTGACTTCTTATCATCTGGTAATACAGTCTTCGACTTAGCCGATATTAAAGCTATCGAAGACTGCCTTAGTGATTACCCAGTTATTAAGAAGAGATTTAATGGTCAATACCGACAATTCTGTGAACCCGAATCAGATAAAGAATATTTCATTGGTGCAGACGTTTCAACTGGTAGAGCTTCTGACTACTCTTCATTTACTTGTATGGATAAGCTAGGAGAAGAACAAGTAGTATATAAGGGAAGAATGGCAGTGGGAGCTTATGCTAAGTTACTTGGTGATACTGGTAAGTTGTTTAACTGGGCAGTAATAGCTCCAGAATCCAATGACGTTGGTTTATCAGTAACTTCTAAGCTTCAAGATGAAGGATACCCTAACCTTTACTACTACCAGAAGATGCTAAAGAAAAAAGGTAAAAGTAGACCTGAAATGGATAAATCCCCTGGTTGGTTAACCACCCAAAAGAATCGTTCAGTGATAATAGAAAACTTGGAAGAAGATATTCGATTAGATCACGTAATCATTAAGGACCCATTCTTTGTACAAGAAGCTTATACCTTCATTTATGATGGTTTAGGTAGACCTGTTGCAATGGGTAAACATAGGGCTAACAATTCAGCTGTAGATGTAGACCTTGAAGGAGATGTATATGCCGATGATGATATCTTTGGAAAAGCAATATGTAATCACATAAGGAAAGGAAAAACTAACGTAATCGTACAACCAAGATGAAAAAGTACTTCAATTTTAGTTGGGGTTGGGGACGTAAGAAGGACCCTCCCAAGAATGGTACATCCTCTAATAAAGAGGAGAAGCCTGCCACATCGATTTCGCCTGGTAGGGTTTCAGTTGACGATGATAGCGATAACTTAATTACATCATTACAAGGGTTGACTAAATTAGTTGAACCCTCTTTTCGTGTTGATGTGATACCTTTAATTCGGGATTTATATAAGGTAAATCCTGATATGGGCATTGCATTGCAAGATATGTTCAAGTTAGCTAACACCAGTCATACAGTAACTTTCCCTAATAATACCGATGAAGAGGCTTCAAAGATGAGAGAACATCTTAAGAAAGCCACCAAGGGATGGACCAGATATACTGCTGGTATAGATGGTTTAGTTAATAAAATGATTGTTCAACTTCTTGTAAGTGGGGCAATATCTGTAGAAGGCGTACCAAATGACAAGCTTGATGGTTTGGCTACTGTATTATTCCTTAAGCCAGAGCATATCAAGTTTAAACGTGAATTAAATGGGGTGTATGCTCCTTACCAAAAGAATATAAATTTCTTTGTTAAGCAACAAGATTACATTAAGCTTAACCCAGAAACCTACTTCTATGTTGGTATGTTCAATGATACCGATGAACCTTATGGAGTTCCTCCATTTATGCCTGCATTGGATTCTCTCAAAGGACAAAATGATATGAAGATTAACTTCAAACATATCATGGAGATTTGTGGTATGGTTGGTTTCTTAGAAGCTAAGATGCAGAAATCTCCACAAAGGCCAAATGAGAGTATCAAATCTTATGAATCCAGATTATACCATGAACTCAATATCCTTAAACGTAATGTTAAAGAGGGTATGAAGGATGGGGTAGTTGCTGGTTACATAGATGACCATGAATTCAAACTAAATTCTACTACTAAGGAGCTCGGTAATATCGAGAAGCCTTGGAATATGAACCAACAATCTGTAGCAAATGGGTTGGGAGTTAATGGCTCTATCATTGGGGTATCATCTACTACTGGTGAAGGTGCAACTGGTATAATGCTGTCTAAGATGATTAGCCAGTTAAAAAATATCCAAATGCTTGTAGCTTATGTATTAGACCGACTTTATTCTCTAGAACTGCGTCTGGCAGGCTTTAATAATAAGGGGATGAAGATTGATTGGGGAACTTCTACAGTTTCTGATGAAGTTAAAATCCAACAAGGTCTTCAGTATAAGATACAGAACCTTGACTTATTGTATAAGGCTGGTATCATTAGTCAAGAGCAATATGCTTGGGCAATGGGTTATGATTCTCCTGATGAGAAAGAACCAAGAGTTTCACTTGAGGACCAATTTGCTAAGGGAGGTAATACAGACCCCCAAGAAGGAACTAAGAAGAAACAAAGGCAAGATGATAAAAACCAATCTGCTCGTAGGTCAAGAGATAAGAATAACCCGGCTCCTTCTCGAGGAGACCAAAATACTAAAGCAAGATGAGTAAATTTACAAAGAAAAACAAAGAGCATCTTGATTCTATGGTGATAGGTCAAGGCCATACCATTATGGCTGGGTATATCCCAGAAGCAGTGGGAGCCCAGACTTTCTCCGAGAATTATTACAAATGGAAGAATCCTACACTGGACACCATTGCTCAATTTGGATTTTGGGGAGGGGATATAGATTATAATACCTATTACCCTAACCTGGATAAATCGGAATTAACTCCAAAGGATGAAGAGTTTATCGAACCTATGTTCCGATTACTTTCAGAAACGATTGTATCTAAGAATTGGAACCCGACAGACTTTGGTCAGAATGGAGTACTAAAGGCTTCTATGAAGATGTTGCTTGGTCAAACAGTAAACTGTGACCATGAAACCAACATTGGTAATGCTATTGGTGCTGTATCCCAAGTAATGTGGCAGGAATCCTACAAAGACGGTAGCTTTACTATACCCGCTGGTATCAACGGTATTCTGAAAATCGATGGTAAGGCAAACCCAAGAATTGCTCGAGGAATTCTTATGGAGCCACCCTCAATTCATAGTAATTCGGTTACTGTACAATTTAAGTGGGATAAATCCCATCCCCAAATGGAAGATAACGAATTTTATCAGAAACTGGGTACTTATGACTCTAAGGGAGTTATGGTACGTAGAATTGTTACTGAAATTGTTCGTTACCTTGAGACCTCACTAGTTTCACATGGTGCTGATTCATTTGCCCAGAAAATTGGTTCGGATGGTAAAATCATTAACCCAACCTTTGCCAAAAGAACTTGGGCATCTTATGAAGAATACAGAGATGATAAATCGAAGCAATACTTCTTTACTGATTGTAAATCAGATTTAACATCATATCAAGAAAAGAACGATACTCAGGGTTCTTTTAATGATAATGATGCCAATGATAATCATTCAAATAAAAATAATATGAACGAAGAATTACTAAAATTTCTTGAAAGCCTTTTCGGGGATAATATGCTTACCCTGGAAGAAGGTAAAGAGATGAATCAGGAAAATGTAATTGCCTGCATTCAGACTTTGGTATCATCCAGAAACGAATTGCAAACTTCGGTAGATAATCTTACTACAGAGAAAACTTCTCTTACGGAACAGATTACCAACTTGAATGCCGAAGTAGCTAACTTGAAGGAAATGGCAACCGTAGGAAAGAATCACATTGCTTCTCTCCGTGAAAATGCCGTAGAAACCTACAAGAAGTTAATGGGTGATAAGGTAGATGAGACAATCGTTACGATGCTCAATGCCGAGACTACTGGTATTACTACTCTTATTTCCTTGACCAAGGATTACCAAGCTCGCTTGGAAGAGAAGTTCCCTCTCACTTGCTCAAAATGTGGTTCTAAGGACGTCAACCGTGCTTCCTCAATTGCTGAGGATGATACCGAGGGTAAAACTGGAACCCAGAGTACTGATACCCAACGGAATTCAGAATCTCCGAGTACTAAGAATGTAATCGATAACTTGTATCGAAACAAAATCAAATAACTAATATAAATAATCCGCGTTATGGAAAAAACTAAAATCGTAAACGACCCTCAGCAACTTACTCTCTTTGGGGAAAGAACCCCGAGAGCGGTGATTTACAAAAGTGAGTCACACAAATTGCACCAGGCTTTCAATGTTAAAGCTGGAGAGAAAATCGTACAGGGTATGCCAGTGGCTTTGAATGAAGAAGGTTTGATTTACCCTTGCACTGATACAGCTACTCAAGTTTATTTGGGTGTAGCAGTAACGGATAACGTTAACCCTGCTTATCAACCTCAAAGAGATTTCCCGGTAGAGGTAACAGTAGCTATGGAAGGTTACATGATTTGTAACTGGGTATCAAACGAAAATATCGAAGCTGGCTATGTAACTCCCGATGGAGAATTGCTTAACGATAGATTCGTAAAAGCTAACCAAGCAACTTCAACCCAGTTCATTGCCCTTAATCCAGCAGAAGAGGCAAATGAGGTAATTCAAGTACTCATCAAATAAGAGAAAAGAAGTTATGGAAAATAAAATAGATATTACAAAGTTGAAGGCTCAGGATTTTATGAATGAGCTGCCGGAAATGGTAAGAAGCTTGGAAGCTGTTCGTTCCGGTTCACAGGACAAGAAGCCTGTAGAGGTAACTTTTGGAGAATTGGTTACCGGTAAATGGGGTATTTCAGAAGATGAACTTTTTGAAAAGATGGGCATCAATCCAAAAGTGGACACGATGCAGAACATCTTTACAATGCCCCAACAGAATATTCGTTGGATTGTTCCGGAAATCATCCGTGCTGCTATCACATTGGGTATGCGCCAGGCTCCGTTCTATCCAAATATCATTGCATCTGACCAATCAATCAATGGTTTACAAGCAATCATGCCGATGGTTAACATGTCGGATGCTGCCCCTGCAAAGGTTAATGAGGCAGAAACTATCCCATTGGGTGATGTTAGCTTCGGACAGAAATCAGTTAGCCTCTTCAAAATCGGAAAAGGTTTCAAACTTACTGATGAAGTTCGTAACTATGTTTCTCTCGATGTCTTGGGAATCTACCTTCGTGATTTTGGTGTTCAGTTGGGTTATGCTCTGGATACTCTGGCTATGGACGTTGCTATCAATGGTAACAACCCTGATGGCTCTGAGTCTGCCCCGGTAATCGGTGTATACGAAACAACTAACGGTATCACTTACAAAGACCTTCTGCATATTTGGGTACGTGCTGCTCGTATGGGACGTAACTTCCAAACTATGATTGGTGGTGAAGACCAGGCAATCGAAATGCTGAACTTGCCGGAATTCAAAGATCGTCACTCTGGTACTACAGAAGCTACTCTGAATGTTAAGTCTCCTGTTCCCAAGAATGCTGACTTCTACATTCACCCGGGTACACCCGACCAACAGTTGCTGTTGATTGATACATCTGCTGCCTTGATTAAGCTTACTGCTCGTCAGTTGATGCTTGAATCTGAAAGAATCGTTTCTAACCAGACTCAGGCAATCTATGCAAGCTTGACTACTGGCTTCTCTAAGATGTACCAGGATGCAACTCTGTTGCTGGCTGCTGACCAGAAGTTCTCAGAATTCGGTTTCCCCGAGTTCATGAACGTAGACCCCTATTTAATGGTTAACCTAGAATAATAAGGGACGTCCGGTTTCATCTATATAAATTCCCTGAGAGGGTAGGTAACTAAAAAGATCTATCCTCTCTTTAATCATTTTTAAACCTTAGGAAATATGGCTAAAGATAAATATACAGTAACTGTGGGACCAAGAGCTTACAGTTTTCATGACCAATCAACTGGTATTACCGTTTGTAGAGGAAAAGACAAGGAACTCTCTCGTCGTCAATTCCGTGCACCAAAGATTCAGAAGGCAATTGCCTCTGGCCATCTGATTATCATTGCTGATAAATCAGAAATCGAAAAGTATTCAGAGGCCGACATCGAAAAGTTGGATAAGAGACTGAATGCTCAGTTCAAGAAAGGCATGACTCTTGAAAAACTTGCAAAGGGCTATTCCCTGGAAGAACTGAAACTGGTAGCAGGTCTTCATGAAATCGTTGCCGAGAAAGATGATACAATAGAAACACTTATTCAGGCTTTGCTGGAAGAATTCGAATCCTCTTCTAAAGGGTAATATATGAAAATTACATAAGACAGACTAATATGAATAACAATCTGGACTTTTTGTACGTTACGTCAGGTCTGGAAGTTTCATTCAGAGTCATATCCAAAGTCCCGGCCAAATCCATTTTTGACTGGGACTTTGGCGATGATAAGGGAGAGGTTTTCAATGGTGGAAGACATGTTTCCTATTCTTATGAAACTCCCGGTTTCTATACAGTAACCCTACATGTAACCAACTCTAATGGTTTAGATATCACCGTAGATAAGACTCTGGTAGTTTGTGATTATGGTCATACGGCATTAGCCGATACAATATATAACTTAATCGACCACTATATTCCTTCAGAGATATCAGAGGGAATGACCAGGGAAGATAAATCTATCTACATCACCAAATGGCAATATTATATTGGTCCTCTAGTAAATCACCAAATTCCTGCAGATAAGTATACTGATGAATTATGGTATGAAGCACTAGAAAACCAATTAATAATGGAATTGGCAGCATGGGACTTTCTCAATGTGAAGATACTTAATCTATTAACAAGTACTTCAGAATACCTAAGTCAATTAACTTCTACCAAAGAACAAACTGGTGATGGTACTTCTAAACCCGAACTTGCCCGAGGTGATAGGATAAAACAAATCACTACTGGGCCTACTGAAGTGCAATATTATGATACCTTGGCAGATGCTACAAGTTCCCTATGGAAAACACTTTCTCAAGCAATGCAACCAGGTGGATTAATAGATGAATTAAGGAAGAACCTTTGTATGTTAGCTTCACGATTGGAAATCTACTTACCGTTCTGTGATGAAGTATTTAGAACCGTAGTCCCAAAAGTAGTTAACAGAAGGCAACCTGGAGTATTAGATGGGCCAAATCCAAGTGCTCCAGTGAAAGGTGGTAAGAAATCAATTCTAACTAAGTTATGACAAAAGAACCCTGGAGAATGGTAAAGAACCGCTCTTGGGATAGATACAAGAAAATTATCACTGACTTCTTAGATTGGGATGCTGGTAGACAAACCATAACTTGGGCCAAACATGTTAATCAGCTTCTCAGTCATGCCGAAGACAGTATACCTAAATATTATAACATCCAAATTGAGGCATTATGTTACTACAATGCTTTCAGAAACTGGCCTATCAATAAGGCAACTATTTCAGGAGAATTGGATGATGAAAACTTATCAATACTAATTTCTAAATCTTATATAGAACAAATCGGTTATCTTACACCGGAAGGTTATTGGGATTTTAATTGGGAACAAGATAGGTTTGTAATTAATGGTATAACGTATAAGCCTTCTGGAGATACTCAGACTGCTCAGGCAAAGGATGAGGCTTTAGTTTTCATGATTATCCTAAAGAGAGACCGAGATACCAAAGTTGAATTTGTAGAATAAAAATAAAGTATATGGCAAAGATGTTAGTACTGAGGTGGACACCAATTACTACAAACAGTGGAATTTGGTTTGATAGTAATCTGGTTATCCTCAATGGTACCTCTGGAGTTCATATTGAAATGAAAGGTAATGGCAATGATGTAACGGCATTTCAATCGATGACCGGATACAAATTTGTCACCTGCTTTCAAGATTACTTCGGGGATATCTGGGATAAAATAATACCTCATCCTGGTATAGGCCAGGTAATAAAGTTCCGTGTAAATAGGCTTCCTGATTATGCTTGCATACGGGGAGATATTGAGGACGGTGGAGATGTAGACCCCGAAAATCCGGATGTACCAATGAATGCCTTCTGTGGTTCAGAGGGAGAACCATTCAGAGATATCGATTCGGAATTCTTACTGGGTCGTCAACGTGCAGTAATTAATCCTTAAATTTTATAAAATATGTATGTAAGTAAGTATTATACCTGCGAAGAAATAGACCAGCGGTTATTACAGGGTTACTATGATGACTTTGTTAAAGCTGGCTTTGGAGGAACTATAAATGAGTTCTGGGCCTTCGTACTTTCTATCAAGAATAAGGTAGATAAGAAAGAAGGATACGACTTATCGAAAAATGATTTTACCGATGAGTTGAAGGCTAAACTTGAGGGCATCGAAGAACATGCAAATTACATCACCAAAGTTTCTCAGCTTGAGAATGATTTGAAATATCAAACTGAGGAAGAAGTTAAACAGATGATTAGTGATTTGGTTGATGGTGCTGATGATGCCCTTGATACTCTTAAAGAGTTGGCAGAAGCATTGGGTAATGACCCCAACTTTGCAACTACTATCACTAATAAATTAACCGACCTTCGTACTGCTTTAACCGAAGAGGTTAATCGTGCTAAGGAAGCCGAAGCTGCTCTGGGTGCTGAAGTAGCTGCAGTTCAGGATAACCTAGAATATGGGTTAGACCAAATCAATAAGAAGATTGATACCGTTAAGGCAGACTTAAAAGCTGAAATCGACCGAGTTGAGAAGAAGGTAGATAAGAATGCTGAAGACATCAAAGACCTTGAAGATAAGGTAAATCAAGATAATGGTGAACTTGAGAAAGAACTCAAGGACCTTATTCAAAAGGAAAAAGATGAACGTATCGCTGCCGATAATGAGATTAAGGAAAGTGTAAATAACCTTAAGACTCTTCATATCAATGATAAGGCTGCACTCGAGGCAAAGATTGCTGAAGAAACTGCAAATCGTACCAATGCAGATACCGTACTGGATTCTAAGATTAATGAAGAAATCACTAATCGCCAGGCTGATACTTTAGCTCTTCAGGGTAAGATTGACCAAGAGAAGGTAGACCGTCATTCTGAGGACCAAGTTCTTCACAATGAAATCTCTAAAGAGGTAACAGACCGTACTAATGCAGACAATGCTCTTCAAGGTAAGATTGACCAGGAAGCTCAAGCACGTACTGCTGCAGACCAGGTATTACAGAACAATATAGATTCAGAGGCCACTACTCGTGCTGCTCAGGATTTAGTTCTCGAACACAAAATCGAGGATATAAAAGAGCAGGGTGTAGAAGACAAAGAACAATTACTTAATGCTATTGCTGCCGAGGCTGCTGCTAGAGAAAAAGGTGATAAAGACCTTGATGCTAAGAAGGTAGATAAACGTGAAGGTTATTCTTTGACCAAGAATGACTTTACTGATATCCTCAAAGCTAAGCTTGATGGAATTGAAGAGAAGGCAAACTATATTACCCATCTCTCCCAGCTTATCAATGATGCCGGTTTCCAAACTGAAGAAGAAGTAAATGCTGCTATCCAAAAGATTATTGGTTCAGCACCTGAGGTACTTGATACTCTTAAGGAAATTGCCGATGCCCTTGGAAATGACCCCAACTTTGCAACTACTATCACTAGGAAGTTGGCTGCAATCACAGAACAGGTTAACCAAGAAATCGAAGACCGTATTGCAGGAGATGAGGCAAACAGTGCTGAGGTAGCTGCTGAAGTTCAAGCCCGTAAGGATGCTGACACTGCTCTCGAAACTAAACTGAAAGAATATGTAGACAATAAGTCTGCTACTGGTGATGCTGCTATTGGAGTTGTAAGAGATAACCTTAATAAGGAAATCCAAGACCGTAAAGATGCCGATGCAGTAATTCAGGCTAACTTGGATAAGGAGATTGCCGAAAGAAAGACTGCCGATGAAGCATATACTCAAAGTTTGGCTAATGTTAACCAGCGTATCTCAGACTTGGCTTTGAGTATGCAAGAGTCTATCAATACCTTGCGTAATGAGCTTACCGAGCAGGTAAATGCCAATACTACGGCAATCGCTACTAACCAACATAATATCGAAAGAAATTCAGAGGCAATCACAAATTTAACTAAGACTGTAGGGGATAACTACAAGGAAGTTAAGGATATGATTAACGAGGAAATCGTTGACCGTACCAATGCAGATAGTGCCTTGAGTTCTCGTATCGATACCCTTAATATCGACCTTAATACTGAGAGTGTAGAAAGAAAAGCTGCAGACCAAGTTCTTCAGGTAAATTTGGATAAAGAAGCAGCAGACCGTACTGCAGCCGATAAAGCCTTGAGTACTGAGTTTACGGCTAAATTGGATAATGCTAAGCAGGCTTTGGAATCTGAGGTAGCTAGCCTTAATACTAAGCTTGAACAAGAAAAGGAAAACCGTATTGCTGGTGATAATGCTTTGGGAGTTCGTATTGATTCTCTAGAGGCAGGTAATACCGATGCTATGAATGAATTAAAAGCAAAGGTAAATGCTAATACTACTGCTATTAATGCAGAGAAAGACCGAGCAATTGCCAAAGAGACTTCACTTGAGGCAAAGATTGATACCAACCTTCAGAACCATAAAGATGATATGGCGGGTATCACTCGAGATATGCTTACCGAGAAAAATGAACGTTTGGCTGGAGACACTCTACTTCAAACCAATATTGATAAAGAAGCAACTGATAGAGCTAATCAAGATACACTTATCAGTAATGCTCTTGCTCAAGAGAAGGCAGATAGGATTGCTGCTGACCAGGCAATGGATGGAAAGAAGGTAGATAAGGTAGACGGTAAAGTACTTTCTTCAAATGACTTCACTGACTTGCTATATGCCAAGTTGGATGGCATCGAAGAACATGCAAATTACATCACTAAGGTATCTGAGTTATTAAACGATTCAGATTTCCAAAATTCTGAACAAGTAGAGGCAGCTATCCAAAAGATTATTGGCTCTGCTCCAGAGGTACTTGATACTTTGGCCGAGATTGCTAAGGCTCTCGGTGATGACCCCAACTTTGCAGCAACTATGACTGCTAAGCTTACTGAGTTGGAGAATAAGCTTGAAGCTGAAAAGAATCTGCGTGAACAAGGAGATAATACTCTGCAACAGACTTTCACTAACTTAAGTAATACTCTTACTACTACGGTAAATGAGTTGAGAACTTTTGTAAGTGAAACTCGTACAGAGTTATTAACTTCTCTGAATGCTACCAATGCTTTGGTAACTCAGAATGCTGCCAATATCCAACGAAATCTTGAATTGATTCAGGGTATTCAAGATAATATAAATGGTAACTATACTGCAATTACCGATTTGCTGAATAACGAAATTGCTGCTCGTAAGGCTGAGGATATTCGATTAGAAGCAAAGATTGACCAGAACTCTTCTGACCTCAAAACAGAAAGCGAAGAAAGAAAGGCTGCCGATAAAGTTCTTCAGGATAACATTGATGCCGAAGAAGCTGCCCGTATCGCTGCAGATACTGCTTTGGGTAAACGTATCGATAAAGAAATCCAGGACAGAACGGATGCCGATACGGCATTGGATAATAAGTTCACGGCTATTACCAATGACCATGAGGAAAGATTGGTAGCCGAAGAAGCTACATCTGATTCCTTACCGGCTAGTATAGTAACCGACACAACCGAATATCAGAGAGATGAAACTCATTATCATTGGACAGAACATTACCAAGATAAGGGAGAAGGCAATGTATACGGTAAAGTTCAGGATAGAACTAAAAACCTTTTAGCTGCTACCCAATCTCTTGCTGGTCTTATGTCTGCTGCCGATAAAGTTAAGTTAGATGGATTAGACCCAAATGCTTTAACTGATATCTCTGCAGCTTCTGATGCTAATAAGGTAACGGTTACTATAACTAAGGACAATGGTTTGAACGCCGATACCAAAGAAACTTTCGACTTGCCTCAGGTATCGGCTACTAAGGCTGGTACGATGACTGCTAAGGATAAGGTTGAGTTAGATAGAATCTCTACGGCTAACTTTGCTCTTGGTGCAGTAACTCCCAATGAAACTACTGTTGGCATAGCTGCTACTAAGACCGTAGTTGAAGATGGTACAGTAGAACAGAATCCTATTACATTGCCTGCCTCTACTGCAGAGAAAGCTGGTGTACAAACTGCAGCAGATAAGAAGCTGTTTGATTCTATACCAGATAATATTATTATCTTATCTGGTGATAAACCAGTTGAGGTAGGTCAACAAAGCAGTCATGTTACTTTAACTCATAATTTCTCTTCTAAAAAAGAAGAGGGTATTTATACTCATGAGCCTGAAGATTATAAGACTACTTATATCCCAGCAGCTACTGCAGAGAAAGCTGGTGTAATGACCGCCCAAGATAAAGTTAATCTGGATGAGACATTACCCAATGCTATTGCTCAAGAGGTTCAGGACCGTAAAGATGCTATCGAAGCTTTGGACGGTAAATCAGAAGCCGCTCTTGCTCAAGAAGTAGCTGATAGAAAAGCTGCAGATACTGCTTTAGATACCAAGTTTACTAAAGCTGTAAACGATGAAGCAACTGCTCGTACTTCTGCTGATACTGCATTGGGTGCAAGGATTGATAAAGAGATTGCCGATAGAACTGAGGCAGACACTGCCCTTGATAATAAACTGCAGAATAACATTAACACTCTAGAAGCTAAGCATGATGCCTTTGTAGCAACTAAGGGTAAGGCTGATGGCTTTGCTCCATTGGATGGGAATGGGTTAGTACCTGCTAACCATTTGCCTTCATATGTAGATGATGTACTTGAAGTATATGCTACCTATGATGTAAGCCCCACTGGAGGTCTTACTAATGTTCAATTGTATACGGATGCAGGTCACCAAACTCCCGTAGTTGGAGAATCTGGTAAGATTTATATAAATGTTGCCGATGGTGAACCTCCATACCAATTCCGTTGGTCAGGTACTAAATTCGTAGACAGTAATACTTCGTCTCTTATCATTGGGGAAATTGCAGGTACTGCTTTCGAAGGTAGTAGAGGTAAGCATCTTGAGGATGTGGTATCTAGCATGCCTAAAAATTTAATTAGTAAGGTTTCAATAGCTACCAGAAATAAGCGTAATGTTATTATCTTATGTAACTATTCTGCTACGGATGGTCAAGGGCATTACATTGATAAACCCGATGGGATGGTAATCCCTCTAACTCCAGCCACTACTCGAGAAGCTGGTCTGATGGATGCCGATAGTGTAATAATGCTTAATCAAACCTTACCAGATGCTATTGAAGCTGAACAAGAGGCCCGTATTGCAAAAGATAATGCTCATGATACCTTTAATAGTTCTCTTCCAGGAATTATTCTTACTGGATTCACTCTTACCCATAATTCAACTAATGTAAGAGCTACTCTTAATAATAAAACTAAGAGTGCAGATGGTAAGACTTATGAAGGTGCTACAGATTTAATTAGAGATATACTTGCAGCAACTAAGACTACTGCAGGTGTAATGACTGCAGCAGATAAGACTAACTTGGATAATACCGTACAGGGGTTGGCAAATGAGATTACCAATAGAACTAATGCCATCAATGCTCTTCGTACAGAATTGAAAACTTACGTTGACGATTTGATTGCCGATACTGGTTCAGATGTAACTGCCTTAGAAACTAAGGTAAATAATCACATTGCCAATAAATCTAATCCTCATACAGTTACTAAAACTCAGGTTGGATTGGGTAATGTTAATAATACTTCTGATGCAAATAAGCCAGTATCTACTGCTCAGGCTGCTGCTATTGCCGATGCTAAGGCTGCAGGTACTGCTGCTCAAACCTCTATCAATAACCATGCAGGTAGAAAGGATAATCCTCATACAGTAACTAGAGCTCAATTGGGATTGGCAACTACCGACCAGGTAGTATTTGCTAAGACTACTGCTCCTTCCGGTTTCTGGAAAGAGTCTTCAGATATTCGACTCAAAGATAATATCCGAGATTTGAATCATACTCTGGAACAGATTTGCCAGATACCAACTAAGTCATTCGAAATGCTTGGTAAAGAGGACGAGGGAACTATTGCTCAGAATCTTGAGGGATTGGGATTTGGTAAATATGTAGAGGAAGTTCCAGTAGAGAAATCTACGGTACCTAATCCAGAGGAATTCGAAACCTTAGAAATCAATGGAGAAGAATACGTACTCGTAAAACAAGTTAAATACCACAAGATGTCAACCTTGGCAATCGAAGGTGTTAAACTTCTCTATGACGAAATCAAGGCTTTGAAGGCAGAGATTCAGGAACTTAAAAACAAATAACTTATGGGAGAGATAGCAACCTGGAGTGCTGTCAAAAGTAAAGTAGGCCTTGGTAAGGATGGCAATGACTGTCCTACCAAGGCTGAATTGTTAGCACTCTCCCCTACAGGAACAGGGGAAAATTATGTGGGGTTGGAACTATCCAATGCCAGTTCCTATGGAAACAACGAATGTGTCAAACTCGAAGATATTCATAAGGTAACTTATAAGTATACATTTACAGCTATAAATACTTCCTTTACTTTTCCTGCCATAGGTGGAGAATCAACCCCTGCTAGAATAGGTTTAACTTCAACTAAACAAAAGTATTGGGATGGGGTAGCTCAAGGCTCTTCGGTAACAGTGGGTCATACCGGAACAACTTTACCAGATTGGTTAAAGGGGTCTACTGATACTATGGGGTTTATTGCTACCGAAAATTTAGCTCTATCCTCAAGAGCTCATACTAGAACTTATACTCAAGATGAATCTGGTAAAACCGTTTCTGCTACCTTCACTCAAGCAGCAGCCTCTCAATCTTGGAGTTATGGGTTTAGTGTAAACCCCACTTCTATGTCTTTTGGGGCAACTGGAGGTACTAAAACTTTCACGGTAACTTCATACAAGCAAGAATTAAGAAATGGCCATAACTATGGTAACCAAATTTCTTTAACTTATACTAGAGCTAATGGAGGAAGTATATCCGGTACCGGTACTTCAGTAACTATGGGTAATAATACTTCTACCAGTACTCGTAGTGGTACCGTAACTTTAACCCAAGCAGAAACCAATAAGAAAGTAACCATATCTTGTTCTCAATCTGCAGGTTATAAGACTTATAGTGAAATTACTGCAAGTGGTGGAGCTGTAACAGATATACCTGCAAGTGGAGGTACAAGAAGTTCATTTACTACTTTGCCAACTTATTCCCAGACCTGGGGATGGAATGGTTCTACAACGGGAGGAGGTACGATTACAAGTGGTGCTAGTATTAGTTATGGTACTGCAGTTAGTGCAAGTAATCTGGAAGATATCGTAAAATCTAGAACCCAAGTAGGTACACTTACTGGTACTTTATCACTCAATGGTAAAACTAAATCTGTAAGTATACCTGTATATCAAGAGGCAAATAAATGGTTGAGCTATTCTTATGGTTCATGGTCTGTAACTCTAACTGCTAGTTCATACACTATTTCTAATACTGGAGGAAGTGTAACTTTATATCCAAGTGCAAGTAGAGATCGATATTCAAATTATACTTCTGGTTACACAGTAAGGGATGGCTATGATACTGCTGACCCATCCTTAAGTACCAATGGTATTTCGGGTTTTACATTATCTGGGACTACCCTTACTGCTTCTTCAAACAGTAGTACCAGTTCTAGAACCGTTAGAGTCTTTGCTAACTATGATGGGGCTTCTGATTATGTGGATATCACTCAGGGTGGAGCTAGTGTAAGTTATAATTACTACTTGGCATTTACTTCCCCTACTGGTTCTAGAACTACTTCCAGAACCGGATTATCAGCTTTGGGAGGTAATAATTTTACAGTTGATGTAGCTTATTCTTTTAAGACTAAGGTAATAAACGGTTCTGAAATAAGTACAAGATACCCATTAGCTTTAACTGTAACCTCAAAACCAAGTTGGGTTACAAATGTAGCAATTACAACGTTATCAAGTGATAATGGAAACTATGGGTTAACCTTAACCTTAACAGAGAATACCGTAGAATCAACAAGGTCAGGTACCATTAAATTAAGGCAAGCAGAAAACAATGATGACGGTTGGGAGCTTACAGTCAACATAACTCAGAATGCTGCAGTGATTACCTATGAATATTACTTTAGTGTTTAAAATACAACACCATAGTATTTTATAATGTATTAGAGAAATCAAAAACTTATTTATTAACTTTCTAAAACTAAATCGTTATGGGAGTAGAAGTAAAAGGTGCCGGTGATGGCGTTGTAATCGCGGACAGAGGCTGTAACGATGGTTGTTGCTGTGGTAATCGTAATTCTGGCTGGGGCTCCGGTTGGAACGTTGCTGCTGTGACCTCAAGAAGGGCCAACAGGAAATCAAGTGTCTCATCGAGAATACTGCAAAAGACCAGGAGATTGCCCGCCTTAATCGAGTAGTAGATGCTCAGAGAGACCAGAACATTATCAATCAAGTTGTGGCTGCCTTAAAAGGTACAACTACACCGGCTCGGTAATTCTTAATTTGCCGGGATGACTAAAAAGGAGTGCATCTATTTTAGGTGTACTCCTTTTTTCGTTTTAACACATTAACTAAGGAATTATGGAACAACAAGAACAACTCACCGAATTTAAGATACAACTAGCATTACCTGCTCCAAATATAGAGGTTGCTCAAGAAGTAGCAAACAAAGCTCAGGTACTCATTAATCAATTTGGATACTATCAATTTCTAAAACTGGTAGACTTCATGCAGAAGAATCCAGGTGCAGTATCATTCGGTTTAAACTTAATAAATAGAAAATGATTATGGAAGAATTGATTTTTCAGAAAGTACAAAAGGGTGATATGATTTTCACCTTAGAGAAAGATCGTCGGTCTGGTTATCCAATCTTTGACCAAGCAAGAGTTTTAAAAGTTGGCGAAAGTAAACCAATGGCCTCAAATGGTAAAGAAGGTTTTGTTAACAGCATCGAATTAGTGATACAAGATTCAATATCTCAAATTACCATTTATTTACCAACTAATGTAAATGAAGGTATTTATAATGGTACCTATTATACGACCAATCTCGATAATATCATTAATGAGGTTACTATGCAGAAACAGAATGCCTTGAATATACTTAACAATCGACCAAAGTTTGAGGCAATTGTTTCTGAATGCGATAACATTCTAAATTCAATCAACCAATCCCCATCTGCCCCAAGTAAACCTGCTCCAGGGTTTGAGGAGTTCCGTCAATACATGGACCAACGAATTTCTACTCAAGAGGCTCTGTTACAAAGGATTGCTCAGGAGCTGGGATTGGATAAACCTAAACAACAGTAAGAATTATGCCAAGTAAGTCGGTTAATATTACACTATCGACTCCAATTGGTCCTCTAGAAATATACGTAGATAAACGAGAACAAGCTCGTGCAGAAAGGTTGATTGCTAAAACTCCAAGTATCTTAACTAAGGGTTATGCGAAAGGTACAGAAAAGTTTGGTAATCAACTTCTTCGTATAGTAAGACGAAGTTTGAATACTGGTGTACCTCCAAGGGGTTCCGGAGTATCTTGGCCACCACATGCTCCTGGTACCATAAAGAAATATGGAGACCATACCATGCTAAATCTTACTGGACAATATGCCAGGTCAGTTACTTTAGTAAAGGGTAAGAAAAGAACTTTCGTCGGTTTGCCAATTGGAATCAAAAAGATTACCTATACGGGTAAGACTTCAAGAAAAACTTTGAATCAGATAGCTATCATGTTAGAGTATGGTAGTAGAGATGGTAATTTACCACCTCGTCCTCTCTGGGCTCCTGCATTTAAGGCTGCTGGTGGAAAAGCTGCCTTACAAAAGGAAATACGTAATGAAGTTAGAAAAGAAATAAGGAGGATTATATAATGGCAGTAGATTTTGAAATATCTTCACTATCAGGAACTGGTACTGCTACCATTCGTGTAAAACCGAAAGCAGTAAATACAGAACAGACCTTAAAAGAGCAGGTCCTCAAGGTAGTAGTTCAGGGTGTAGAAAGGGAAGTAACCCTGGTACAAAAGGCTGCTCCTAAAATAGTAGAGACCTGGGGAACTTATTTTAGTATCACTCCGGAAACTACTTCCCATACTTTCGATGGTACTAAAAGGGGTGAGACCCTAGAAATAGGTGTATACAGTTACCAACAGAAGTTTATCGATAATAAGCCTCAAGATGAATATCGTGCTGTAGATTGGAAAGTTGAAAGCTCCTCAGATTGGTTAGAGGTAACCCAAGAAATTGGAGAAGCTAATGCCGCAGGTAAGCTTACTATCAAAACTAAATCTACTAATCAAGAACATAACCCCAGTAACTATGACCCCTTGGAAAGAACTGCTATAGTTAAGATTATCTCACAGCAAGAACCTAACACTGAGATAGTTTTAAATATAACTCAATCTCCAGGTACTAGAACTACTAAGTATGGCTTTGAACCAACCCCGAATATACCATTCCCAAATCTTGATCAAAATACTAGTACTGCTCAGATTAGTAATGTAAAGGGTTATCAGTACTACCTTATCAACGGTATTCAAGTTGCTAAATTTATAAAACAATTTAAGATAACCGATATAAGTAAGACAATAGAGGGTCAATTCCCTGGAGGTATTGGTTCTGAACCAATACCCTTTAAAGTATGGCTTACCGATTATCCTTCAAATATTGCTACTCAATGGGTTAGTGAATTAAATTGTGTTGGTCATTTACAAACCATAATGAGTGGTTTTGGAGGTATTCAGGTAACTTATAATGGGTATATTAATGATAATGGCAATCAAAGTGTTCAATTAAATATTAGATTAGGACTTTAATGGTAAACTCAGAAGAAATAGTAGAAAGAACTTTTTATATCTCTCTACTTAGTACAATGTTGGAAATGGGTCTTACCTTAAACCCAGAAGACTTCTTACCTTTGTCTCAAGAAAACGAAAAAAGATTTCAAGAGGCAATCAAAGGTATGAAGAAGTTTATACCACTTTTTGGTATAGGGAATAATCAAGTAAAAGGCCCAAAGACTCTCCCAAGAATAACCATAGAACTACAGGGTTATTATGCTGGAGATATTGGTGTGAATAAATACATCATTGGTGATAAACTTGAGGATGGTAATTACCAAGCTTCAGAGTTTCCTTATGAAACTAAGGATATTACCATAGATGTACATCTGGTTTCTCAAACACAAGCAGATATGAGATTGCTACATACAATCTTATATACTGGCTTACCTGCTAGAGGATACGTGAGACCATACTTCAATGATTTAGAGGAATGGGAAAAGGGCAGGCTTGCTCCCACCGGAAACCTATTCATTGAGATTGGTAATTATTATGACCATCCAGATGTAGAGCATGGTATACTTGAGAAGGTATACACCTATGTATGTAAGGACGGTATTCTTCCAGAAAAAGCTTTGGGAGAAGGTACTCTTACACCTATCAAGGATATATCGGTTCTTATTGGATTGTTAGAACAAAACGAAAATGAGATGCTAGAGTTAAAAGTACCTAAGGTATAGGTACAATACTCTAGGGTATAAATTAAACGAGTAATTAACTTTAATCATAATAGAATTATGCCAACTTCACCTCATGTTGATTTTAAGTTTAAGAACAACAATGTTCTTCAAACTACTCCCATGTTAGGAGTTTCTTGTGTATTGGCTAGAACTACTAAGGGCCCTTATGATGACCCATCAGAAATCATCTCTACATTCTCTCAGTTCCAAAGAATCTATGGTTCTGAAATTGTACCCGATGGTTCTGTATCAAATATCGAAAAGGCTTTGCAAGGTGGTTCTAAGCTTCGTGTTATTCGAGTGCTTGGTAAGGGAGCTACTCAAGGTACAGTAGCTGCAACTGCAGGTAAAGCTAAAACAGTTGCTAAATCCGAAGAGGAAGGTATAGTACCTGCTTCTGCTACTCCAGACCCTGCTACTCCTGCAGCATTGATAACCATTGCTTCTGGGGGAACTACTTATAGTTTGGGATTGGTAACCAAAGGTTATGGAGACCCCATCGGTAGTACTGATACCTTCCAGGTAGGTTTCTATAAACAATCCAATACCTTGTATTATAGAATCTATTCAGGCAATGGCCAGGTACTTGAACAAGGTCCGGTAGTAACTTATAAAACTGCCGATGATAACAATAATACTTCGGTAGATTACCTTGCTCTTAGTGCCTTTGCTAAGAACTCAGAGTATATCAAACCGGTAGTAGTTGCTGGTTCATCCTTTGAGAATTTAATAAAATGGCTTACCGATAGTGTAGATGGTACAAAAAATGCCGTTACTGTAACAGTTGGGGGAGCAGCTCCTACTGATACAGAGAAGATGTTTACCGGTACTGTAGGTAGTGCTGGAACTACACCCACTGCTGATGAGTGGATTGCTTCTCTGGACTTGGTAAGGGATTATACGGATTTCTATCAGTTACTCATTTCTCATATTTCTCAACACCTTACTGCTGATGCTGATGTACTCAAGGTATATAAGGCTGCTGCAGATATGGCAAAAGAGTTGATGGAATGGGTACTGTATATCGAAGTTCCAAAACACTTGACCCATTATACTCAAGGTACACAACCCAGAGATTACAAAGCTCAGGTTACTTGGGTACAGACTTGCCTCGGTACTGTAGGTAACTCTAAGTACATTGCTTATTTTGGTGGTGGCCTTAAGTACTACAACGAAAACGGTAACCTTCAGGATTCCGATGTAGTGGGTACCATTGCAGGTTTGGGAGATGCTTCTGCTACTCAATACGGTCCTTGGAAATCCTTTGCTGGTATGAACCGGGGAGTTATTGGAGATGCCGTTGGACCAGTATGCCCAAATTATGGTTCTCCTTCTCGATATAATGAACTGAACACACTTGCTCAGAATTGTATCAATGAGATGGTAATCAAAGATACTCCCGATGCAGGTAAACAAACCATGCTATGGCATTGCTTCTCTTCTCAGGTAAAACAGGATTCAGAAAGATTCCTTTCAATCGTAAGATTGAATTTGTATTTGAAGAAGTTCCTTCGTCCCGTATTTAACAAATACCTGGAAGAGCCCAATGTTTGGAGTACTTGGAAAAGAATTTGGTTGGAGGTTAAACCTACACTGGATTCATTGGTAGATGAAGATGCTATGACCGAGTATACCTGGATGGGTGACCAAGATGCAACTTCTTGGGATGACCTTTCGGTTAATAACGAAGCAGATGCTCGTCAGGGTAAGTACCGTGTTATCCTTAAGTATAAGGATGTAGTTCCTATGCAAGAGGTAACTATGGAGATTGTAATCGATGCAGCTTCTAGGGCAGTATCAATCGTAGAAACAAGTAATAACTTATAAACTCATAACACAATGGGAGCAAAAGTAAAAAACCCACGGAAGAAATTCTTGTGGAGCATCATGTTCCCCAAACACCCTATCAATACTTATCTATTCCAAAGTTGTACTTTGCCAGATATTGAAATTGACCAGGTTGCTCATGGGGACGTCAATAGAGACGTTAAAACTGCAGGTAGGGTTACTATAGGTAATCTTATTGTAGAGAAACTTATGACTACTGCAGGTTCCGATACATGGCTTCATGACTGGCTCTATTCTTGCCAAGACCATATAGTTGGTGGTGGCTTAGTACCAAGCCAATATTGGGAAACGGCTATTGTAAACGAACTTGCCGAAGATGGAGTTTCGGTTCTTAATACCCACGTCTTCGAAGAGGTATGGCCATGTAAGATTACCGGCTTAGACTTGGACAGAATGGCTTCAGAGAATACCATTGAGTCCATAGAGTTCTCAGTTGGTACTGCAGATAAATACTAATTCCTTAGTCTATTTTCACTAAGATTTGGTGGAGGGGTGGGATTCCTGTGATAGGAGCTCACCCCTTTCTTGTTGTTATACGGAGTACTATGAACATTTGTAAACATTAAATATATCAAATTATGGAATTTAGAACATTTAGATTTACCGGACCTTCTGGTTTCGAATATGAAATCAGAGAACAGAATGGTGCTGATGAAGATATCCTCAGTAACCTTTCAGACATGAAGACTTTGATGAACCTTACCAAGTTCATTGCAGCAATTGTAATTAGAACTACTGCTACCCCTAATGGGAAATTAACCGTAGATGATGCCCTTAACTTACCAGTCAATGACCGTTATGCTATTATCTTCAATTCTCGTATCTTCTCTTTGGGAGAGGAAGTAGAATTCGAATATGATTGGGGCAAAGAGAATGGTGGTAAGATTACTTATGGCCAAGACCTTCATGAGTTCCTTTTCGATTACGGTACTACTCCAACTGTAGAGGATTTAAATCAGAAGCCAGATGCTATCCCTTATTATCCAGAGGGAGTTAGATTGGTAGACCATGAATACACTCTTTCATCTGGCAAGAGAATTAAATTCGATTGTATGACTGGTAAGGGAGAACAAGAGTTCATGAAGTTGCCTTTGGATAAACAAACTAAGAATGCTCCTCTTCTTTGCCGTAATCTTCACTTAGAGGTTGATGGTAGTTGGGAGAAGGTAGAAAACTTTACTCCGTTTACTGCAAAGGATATGGCTGAGATGAGAAAGCATATCTTATCTATGGACCCTATCTTCAAAGGTGAATCCCATATCACTAATCCAACCACCGGAGAAGAAAGGACTTATCCTATAGTTTGGGCACCGAATTTTTTCTACCTGACGGAAGAGTAATGTTAGAGAGTGATTTTGTTTATATCACCAGAGCCGAGATAGCCTTAGACTATTTCGGCTTTTTACGTCTTCCGTACCGAATAAGGAAAATATTCAAGGAAATGGCCGAGCAATATTATAAACAATTAAAGAAAAGAAAGTAAATTATGAATACCAGTAGGAGTATAGTAGAGGTCGGTGTTGCCATGGTTTTAAAAGACCGATTCTCTCAAGAAGCTGGCAAGATATCTGGGTCATTCAGAACAATGATGAATGATATGAATACCTGGAATAGAGGTATACAGATGTCAGCTTCCAATACAATGGACTTCGGAATGCAGCTCGTAGGGGGAATGGCAAGGGCCTATAAATACTCTGCGGGTGTTCAGAATGAAGTTTGGACTGCTTCGAAAATTGCTGGTGCCACCATTGCAGAACAAAGGGAAATGTTACAATTGGCAAAAGACGTCAATGAGATAACTCCCATTACTGCTTCGGATGTTGCATCAGGACAAAGGTACCTGGCTATGGCAGGTAATAAATTCGATGCTATTAAGGAAATGATTGGGCCAGCATCTAAGCTGGCTTCAATCTTTACTATGCCAGTGGGACAGAAAGGTGGTGTAGCTGACTTGATAACTAATATCATGTCAATGTACCAAATCCCAATGGGAGAAGCCGCTAGAGTAACCGATGACTTATATACTGCAGTTACTAATGCAAATATATCTTTAACAGACTTAGCCCAGTCCATATCTTATGCAGGAGCAGATATGGCAACTGCTGGAGTAGACCTTCGGCAAACGGCTGCTGCTATTGGTGTATTGGGTGATATGGGTATACAGGGTTCTATGGCAGGTACCTCACTGGCCAATATGATTCGTTACTTACAACTCTCTCTTGTTAACCAAAAAAAGAAAGGCTATAACGCTTTAGCAGACCTGGGCTTAAGTCCAGATGAATTCTTCGATGCTCAGGGTAATCTTATAGACCTTTATACTATCTATCAGAAGTTTGCTAAGGCTGCAGTAGATTTACCTTCACGAATTGAAACACCAACTTTCTTCAATATATTCGGAGTTCGAGGTAATCGAGGCATGCTTCCAGTACTTAGAGATATTGCTTCTGGTAGAGATAAGATGGGTAAGATACTTGCAACCTATGATCAAAACATAGGGGCAGTAAATAGACTTAATGAAGAACGTCTTAAAACTGATGCAGGTGTAATTGACCAATTCGAATCAAGTATAGAGAACTTAACAGTTACCGCAGGTGCAGCTTTGGGTAGAATCTTTACCCCAGTACTAAATGTGGGTAACTCTATAATCAACGTAATTAATTCTATCTCAGAAACTTGGGTTGGAGGTTTTGGTCTTAGAGTAGGAGCTACTGCAGTAGTAGTGGGTACTATAGTTGCAGGGTTTAATACTGTAAGAGGTATTATTAGGTCTGTTGGGTATTTACAGACTATTGCTACTGCTTCTACTGAAGGTATGTCTGCTGCAGCAATAAAAACTAATACTCAGTTTGCCATTATGGAAGCACACATGGTAAGGATGGTTAACCTTATGAGAACCATGGTTCAACTCCAAATGATGTCAAGCGGTATTGGTATAAATTCTGCTGGTATATTTTATAACACTAAAACCGGAAGATATGTTAAGACACCAAATCCTGGAGTACCATTAGCAACTACTATGGCGGGTAATTTAGCTGGAGGGGCTTTAGCTGGAGCAGGTGCCCAAGTTGGTAGTCAAGTGGCTAGGCAAGGTGCTATAAAAGGTTTAACCTCTATAGGTGGTAGACTTATGGGATTACTCGGTGGACCCTGGGGATTAGCAATTACTGTAGGTCTTCCTTTATTAATTGAGGGTATTAGTTACCTTAGTAATTCAGTAGATAGGAATACTGAAGCTCAGAATAAAGAGAAAGAAGACCCAACTACCATTAGAGCTCAGAATGAAGAGAGATTTATTAATGCTGTTAGGTTAGCTATTAAAGAAGGTATGAGAGATTCTCGTATCAATATCTCAGTAGATGGTCAAGCAGTTGGAGATTATGCTCCAGGTTCTCAACAAGATTTTACTGGAGCTGCATTTGTAATGGGAATATAAAACTAAAACACTATGGCTAGAGTATTAAATAAAGCAGCAGGTAAGGTTGTTGAAAAGTACAATGACCTTACAAGAGATACAGCAGGTGTTCTTACGGGTCCATTAAATAAACTATGGAGAGCTCGGATATTACTCAATCGAACTCTTTCTACTCTTCCCAAAGATGATGCTCAAAAGGGTAAACTCTATACTCCCAATGGAGTAATCAGAGAAGCTCAAATATCGTCTAAGAACCCTATTCTAAATAAACAACTCCAGGCTAAATGGAGAATGGAATTACAATTCCCAAGGTTAGAAGAAGGTGAAGGAGTAGACCCAGCAAAGGGGAATAAGAATACTACTAATTACAGAAACTTCGAGGCTAAAGCAGGTGTTATATATCAGAATGAAGTAAGGATATATAACATGACTGTTAACCCCACTCAATACATTACCTTACAGAATAGACCTCCAGAAATAGATTTTAGAGGAGAAACCACATGGGCCACCATTAAATCAATGGGTCGCAATGTACCAATGTATCACTTTACTGGAGCTGAAGACATTATTCAATTCAATGTGTCTTGGTACTGTAATGACCCAGAAAATCCCGAGGAGGTAATCAATAAATGTAGGTTATTAGAGGCATGGTCTAAATCTAATGGTTACCAGGCTGCTCCTCCGATTGTTAAGATTGAGTGGGGGGATTCTGGTATATTCGATAACCACAATTATATCCTTACATCAGCAACTTATACTCTGAAGAACTTTCAGAACGGTTATCGAATAAGGATACCCGGAAAGCCAGCTACTTTTGGTAATGGTAGGTTATTGCCTGCAGCAGCAACTCAAGAATTGATTTTCAAGAGAGTAAGTGCATATAACTTATCCTATGGAGATTTTATAAATTCCGATTCACTTAAAAAGACAGGAGGTATTAAATATGATTGATGTTAACCAATACCTAAAGGGAGCTAGCCCATACAATAATGCCTATGCTCTGAAGTATAACGATGGGGATTATTCCTTAGAAGCTAAACCTCCAGTAGTACCGGAATCCCCTAACGATATTCAACATACCGTTAAAGATGGGGAAACTCTGCAAAACATTGCTTTCAGGTATTATGGTGATTCTGGTAAGTGGTACATTATAGCTGAAGCTAATAAGATACTGAATCCTTTTAAGGAATTAGAAATGGGAACCCTAATAAGAATACCGACTTATGGCAGCTAAACAGAAACCTATATTGTATAAGGGAATGGGCCAACCATATTTGGCCCTTTTCAATTTTAGAGGTATGCCTATAATGAATCCAATTACAGGTATACCCCTTGGAGCGTATATAAGTACCTGGAGTTATAGATATGATGAAGAAAAAGAAAACTTGGCTACCATTACTTTCGATACGGGTAATCCTGATACTGTAGATATTGCCGAGATTCAAGAGAACCAAAACATTTGTCTTCAATGGGGATATATATACCCTGATGGCCAATTTATATCGGGACCCATAAAAATAATTAAGGTAAGGGAATTCGAAGCCGTATTTGATTCTACAGGTACTCATGTAACTATTAAGTGCATTGATTCTTCGGGAGATTTAAGATATCAACCTGCTTATGTCCATTCGGATATGGAAGGCTATAAATTATCTACCTATTTAGACAATGGCTGTGGGAATGCTACTGGTGTAATCATAGAAATATTTCAGTAATGGAACAACAGATAATAAGTAATAAAGTATACGAGTCACTACAGGTACCCACAGAGAATACCCGTACTACTACTGGTAAAGTACTCTATGCTAACAAATACAGTGGAGTAGCAGAAGTAGCTATGCCAGGAGATTTAAAAGCTTTAATTGATAGTGACTTTGGATTGGTGGGCAAGAACGTCTTAGTTCAATTAGAACAGAAGATGAAAGGGTACACTAATGGGCCTTGGTATGTAGATTCAAGGGATGGTGTTATCTATATACATAATCGGAAATTCCATGAAGAACCGGTATGTACTTATACATATCAAGGAGAGAATGGGGAAGTACTTAGAGTATCTTTTGCTACTCAGAAAATAACTAAAAGAGTTAAAGCAGTATTAGCTCCATCTCTAGACCCAGATAGTAAAGATTTATCGGTATTATCAACTAATATAAATGAGCCAGAGGATAAACCTCCATTAGCTTTAAGACCTCCTGTGGCTCAGGTAGATAACCTTATGGTGTCTAATATTACTGGCAATGGGTTTGAAGATTATAGAAGTCATCCTACTACTCCTACAGAGGTAATGGATGCTTGGGACACTCAGCTTCAGTATAACATGGAAAAAACTGCAGAATATAAAAAGAGAGTAGAAGAATATGAAGCAGTGGGTCCAGTAGGTGCTTATGAAGCAGGTAAGCAAAGGAAATTCGATGAAATGTCTACCGAAGAAATACGAGCTACCATTAATCAAGCAGCTAATGAGTTACCTGACGATAAGAAGAATGCCCTTAAACAAGTGCTAAGAAATTCTAAGAATGGTAAAGAATTAGAAGCTAATCTTAAGAAATTATTAGAGTATGAAAGATACCTTTTCGAAGACGAAGATGGTATGGAGTTTATGGTAGAGGAATATGTAGACCCATTAGATTATGACCCAGAAGGCTATGCTTCTAAACAGGCCGGAGCAGGTATAGCTTCTGGTATCAATTTCCAAAGGGGAGTACTACCTGCATCAGAAAGAGGGTTCGAAGCTTTAAATAAAGACCCCTATACTGAAGTACTATCTGGTATGGAGATTGATACTAATAAACACTATGGCCAAGGTCAATATGGTAAGAAGGTTAAGGTAAGGCACATGAAAAGGGTAAATCTCAAGGTACCTCTTTATAAACTTTACCATAATTTATTTAGTAGATACGGTGGTGCCGATAAGTATGCTTGGGCAGCTAATGCTAATGCCAATGGTGGTTTAAAGCAAACTGAGAAAAGATTAGTATGTCAACTTCAGGTAGTGGGTAGACCTATGCTAGCAACTTCCCAAATAATCCGAATAGATAATGTAGGGAAACATTGGTCAGGGCTTTGGTATATAAAACAATGTACTCATTCTATGGATGCTGGTCAAGGGTATATAACTAATATGGAATTAGTAAAGAATAATTCCAAGTCTGGTTCTGTAACTTCTAAAACTGATTTATCTACTCAAAATATCGTAGCTAATGATGCTAAAGCTAATGCTAAAACTACAAAGGGTCAAGATAAAAAAGCTTTAAGTACTTCTCAGAATCTTAATCTTAACTTTACTTATAATGAGAAGGTATATTACAATGAGCATTTCTTGAATGATAAGGGGGACATAATTGATATCAAGGGTCAAGCTGAGTTTATTCGAAAGAAGGCTTATTATACTGAAGTAAATGCTGATAATCCCCAAGCCTTGGCAGAGGGTATAGTGTTATCTACAGGTAATACAGTTACCTCTAAGGGTAAGTTAATTCCTGGTAAGATATCAGTTAAACAAATCCAAGTGCCTGAAGATTATGGGGTTAAGTTTAATTATATGGCCATAGCTAATCGAGTATACCGAGACATAGCTAAAAGGCATAAGCGAATTGCAAGTCAAATCTATGTAGAAAAATAAGGGTATGAGTTACGAAACAGCAAAGATAATAACCGACGAAGGCTTAGAGGGTCTTGGTCGGTATTACTCTGTTTATCGTGGCATTGTTATTGATAATAACGATGTAGAGAAACATATGAACAGGGTAAAGGTATGTGTTCCAGAGGTAATGGGTGGAGTATTTGCTTGGGCATATCCTAAAGGACAACATGGTTCAATTAGTTCTGGTTTCAAATTCTTAGCCCCTAAAGTGGGAGATACGGTATTTGTTACTTTTGAATTTGGGGACCCAACTAAACCTCTCTGGGAATACCATGGTTGGGGAATGAGTCAAATACCCCAACCTCTGGATGGTCCCAATAAAATGGGGATAGTTACTCCCGAAGGAAACTTAATAGTCATAGATGACGATAACGGAGAACTCAATTTACATTTCAATGGACCTGTAAATGTTCGTTCGGAGAGAGAGATAGTAATAAATGCTGATGGGGATATAAACATATCTTCTGGTGATTCCGTGATACTTAATACTGGAGAAAATGGTGGAGTAATCAATATTTTTCAATTAACCGAAAAATTAAACCAAACCATTAAAGAACTAGAACAACTTCGTAGTATGTTCAATTCTCATGTACACTCAGGTGTAACTACTGGACCAGGTTCTTCGGGTCCAACTTTAACTCAAGTAATTAAACCTTTCTCACAATTCGTTGTAGACGATTATGAGGATAAAACCTGCATACACTAATGGAAAAGAATTACTTTACAGACTTAGTTGGTATAGGTGTAACTTACCCTATCCAACTTACAACTAATGAAAAGGGTGAAAGAGGTTGGTACCCAGTAAATGGGGATTTTAAACTTATCAGAGATAATATAAGTTCGATATTATATTACATGATAGGCCAGAGATTTCGACAGGAAAACTTTGGTAGTAAACTATGGCAATGTATTGAGGAACCAAACTCACAAGCCCTAAGTTTTATAATTAAAGAGTTTTTAAAACAAGCCATAGGTGCTTGGGAACAAAGGATAACCTTCCAAAATATCACGGTTACTAGAGTTGATGCAAAAATACACATAGAAGTAACATATATAGTAAATGGAACAAATTCTAGTCAGTACCTCGATATCACCTATGACCGGTCGGATAATTCATTAAATACACAATAATATGGGAATCACAAATAAATGGCTTAACCCATACCAGAGGTCTTATCAACAGATTAAGGCCAAGCTGGTTGAATCCCTTATGGGACTCAAAGACCCTCAAGGTCAGAAACTCATAACGGATTATTCGGAGGGGAACATCTTAATTATCATCCTCTCATTATTTGCGGCAATTGCCGAAGTACTTCACTACTATGTAGATAACATGGCAAGGGAAACCTTTCTACCTACGGCAAGAAGGTATGATTCGGTAGTTAAACATGGAGCTTTGGTAGATTATCATGCTCGAGCAGCAATTGCTGCTACAGTAGATGTAATCTTATCCAGAAGCATTACTGGTAATTCTATTGGAGCTAAGTTAACTATACCCCAAGGTACTCTGTTTACAGATTCTAGTGGTAATTCCTGGTTATCTGCTAGAGACGTAACTTGGTATTCAAATGTAACTACTTGTAAAGTACCAATTATACAACATGAGAAGTATACTGCAAGCGCTCTCAATAATATGGTAATACCCACTGGAGATAGAGTTATAATTCAGCTGGGTACTCTACCCAATGGTAAGTATTATGAACAAGGTTCTATGTCATTGCAGATAGGTGGGGAAACTTGGGTATTAGTAGATACATTTGCAAAATCCAAACCTACAGACAAACACTTTATGGTTTCAGTAGATGAGGCACTTAATCCTTATATAATGTTTGGGGATGGTACCTTTGGTAAGAAGCCTGCAGCAGGAGCAAAAATAACCAATGTGGTATTCTACTTAACCAATGGTACTCAGGGTAATGTAAAGAGTAATACTATTACTTCTGTACCTTCAGTAATCTCTTCTTCAATTACTGATGCTACCGTAAGTAATGCTTACGATGCCGGAGGTGGTTCAAACTATGAAAACTTTACAATGCTCAAAGAACATATACCTTTGAGTGTAAAGACTTTGGGAGTAGCAATTACCAAAGAGGATTTCGAAAGTTTGGCCATGTTGGTTGATGGGGTAAACAAAGCTAAAGCCGATTATGAATGCGGTAGAAAGCTTACAGTATATATTAGCCCCGATGGTGGAGCAGTTGCTTCTTCTGAATTAATTAATAGGGTATATAATTTATTATCCCAAAGGGCTCCTATGACTACTTGGTTGAAGGTTAAATCTGCAGGCAAGGTTCAGATTATTCTAGAGATGGATGTTACCGGTAAGAAGTCTTATAAGACTGCAGAGATACAAACTCAAATTCTTACAGCATTATACAATGCCTATTCTCCAGAGCAAGCTCAGATAGGAGGAAGCGTAAGGTTATCGGATATATATGCCCTAATAGATAACTTATCAACAGTAGATTACCTTCACCTTACTAAGTTCTATATTAAACCTTGGCCTACTACCATCTACGGTAATAAAGAATTGAACTTGGGTCAGTTTAAATTGAATAAGGCTAAAGGGTCTATGACTTACTATATTACCTTCAATTCATCAACTACTTTTACTGTACGTTCTGTATCAAATGGGTATATGGCTACTGGTACTGTAGGTAATTCTATACAGGTAATAGATAAGGCTAATGGCTTTGACTTCTCTTTGGATATTCAGAACAATAATTATCAGTCTGGTTACAGATATTCTATTACGGTATCAGAACCTAACCATGACTATGAAGACCCTGGCTTTAATTTACCAGTATTCGAAAACGCTTCACAATTGACTTTAACCGTAAAAGAAATTGTATAATGATAAACCTCAAAAATCTAATCGACTTTTTGCCATTCGAGTATAAAGCTCAAGATACCTATAAGGTAAATGGCAAAGGCATCTTAGAGAGGTTTCTAGAAATTTGTGGAGAGCATTTTGAAGATTACATTACAAAGGATATTGAGAATATCTTAGACATTATTGATATAGATAAGGCTCCGGATATGTATCTCAATTTCCTTTGGCAATTCCTCGGAGAAATGCCCTTTGCTTATGGGAACACTATAGATGCACAGAAATGGGCAGAGTACTTTAATGGGTTCTACTCCGATGATAAACTCCAAGAGTTATCTAAGCTTTGGATAATACCAAAGGAGGGACCCTTTACTTTAACCAGTACTCAAGTAAGAAACATCCTGAAGTATTCGATATCTCTTTTTAAAATAAGAGGTACCTCTGAGTTCTTCGAAATAATGATGAGGCTGTATGGGTTAACCTGCGTAGTAACTGACCCTGCAAAGGCTGATAGTTATGATGGTTGGGTAAAAGGTAATCCACACTTTGACCAGTATTACCATTATGACGATAAGTATACCTATGATAATACTTTCGATTGTTCTCAATGTATACCGGTAACCTTTAGACTTACCGGTCATGGATATACTTCGAACTCGGCAGCTTTCAGAAAATTTAGAGAAGCCGTAGAGGCTTTCTTTAAAAGATTCATACCCTATCATGTATCTTTCGATATTCAATATGGGTTTACCGTAAATGATGGGTATACAATTAAAGCTGAGTTAGTAAATCCGGACCAACCCAATCTTATTACTTCAGAGGTATATGAAGTACCGGTAAAGGTAACTGTAACTTCAGATTGGATAAATGCCGACCTAAGATATCAGATATCCAGTGATAATATAAATTGGGGTTACACTAAACACGAAAGTGGTTCCATTTTTAATATACCCAGAGCAGGTACTTATTATTTTAGAAGTGTGGGAGACCCTACTAAGGTAGCTCAAATCACGGTTAATCAAGAATCTTATAATCGAGTATATTCTATTACTTGTGACCCTATTACTGGAAAGATAACTCCTACTAACCTAAAAGTAAGTACAGTAGTAAGGGCAAACGTATCCTATAAGGGTACCGTGAAAACCTGTAATGTACGACTATCCGGTACTGATATAGTGAAAGTCTCTAGCTCAACTTGGGAATTTTCAGAGCCTGGTACCTACATCTTTGAGATTGTAGAGTTCCCAGTAAAGCAAACTTCATTTGTTGTAACTCGAGAAGAGATTACATATAAGGTAAGATGTACACCTTCTGAATTTAGAGTTGGGGATAAGCAAAGTATCAAGGATGCTACTACCACTCTTACCATCGAATCGAATTACCCAGAATCATTTACTGGTGAACTATATTGTAGGATAATTGGTGATACTAAGTTGTTTAAGAACGGTGATAAGTTTACTGCTAATAGTTATGGTACTTATAAGTTTAAATGTACACTGGATAAAAGGGAAACCGATGAAGGTGTAGGTATATTCGAAGTAGTATCTGGTAAGACTGCAGTATATAGAATTACTGTTAGCCCACCAACAGTCACATTATTCAATGGCTCTGCAAAAGCTACAGTAAAGATACAACGTATTTCTGGTAATGGGGATGATTACAGAGTAAGGGTAATTGAAACTGGGGAAACCTTTAATGCTCAGAATGGTTATGTATATACTGCAAATAGGGCAGGGACTTATACCTTCCAGTCTGTAGCTTACCCTACTGCTAAGACTACTTTGGTAGTTAATAATTCTCCAGTAGTATATCAGAATAAATTAAAGATAGTACCTTCGGATGCTACAGACAGTCATTGGAAAGAACCCAACTGGGCATTACCAGAAGACCAGATAGATGATACTTATGCAGTATACCAATTACTGGATGAGAAGTCTGCTTGTAAGTTCCATCTTGAGGAAATGAAAAATGGGATCAATGTAAGTGGTACTGCTACCTGTGATGAGAACGGGGAAACCTATAACCTTGATGAGGAAATTGTTCTTACCAAGGCTGGGACTTATACCTTTGTGGCAGATGATGGTTCTTCATTAAGATGTCAAGTAATACTGGAAGATTATCCTACAATCATCGAGATTTCTTGTACTCCCACTTATGCAGAATTAAAGGGGAATGTTAAACAAGTATCTACTTTAATCAAGTGTACTTCTAATAAACCTGACTTCGATAGTCGAATAAGGGAAGTTGGTAAAGTAACTACTTATGACGCAGGTGGTGCTGGTTATGAATTTGTAACTGCACAAGCTGGAGAGTATATATTCGAATCAGTGGTAGATACTTCGAAGAGAACTAAGTTCACCGTAGTAGATGCAGACCTTTTAAGTGTTAGTCCTCAAAAGTTAGAATGGGAACATGATGACCTCTCAGAGAAAACATTTACCATTACAACTTACAGTAATCAATCTTGGCAAATAGTAGAACAATGATAAATTCAACAATCGATAGAATAACAGAAACCACAACTCAGTCTTTATTCAAGACATTCACTGTGGGTATATTGGGAGAGTGTACACAAATATTGTATGATTTGAGATGGATGATAATCCTTGCAATAATTCTAATCCTATCAGACTTATGGTTTGGGTTATCTGCAAGTAGGTTACAGAAAATCGAAATTCGAAAATCTAGAGCTGGAAGAAGAACTCTAAACAAGATAGTAGATTATATCTGCTATGTTCTACTTGGTGCTGTACTTGGTAAAGCTATTGGAGAACCCTATGGGATGAACCCAATAGTGGTATCAATAACGGTTATGGTAATATGCTACTGTTTCGAAGTAGATAGTATATATGGACACATCTGTGAAATACATGGTATTAAGAAACGGTACAGTATATGGAGAATACTCTTTAAATTGTTAACCCTCAAGTTCAAGTATGTAGGTGAAGCATTTAAAGATATGTCAGAACAGAAAAATCAATTTAAAAATACTAAGGACAATGAAGACGTACTTTAAGTATGAAGGTATTATTAAATCAAAGGAAGCAGCAGAGGCAATTGCTGCTCCTTCTGGTTTAGGACCATTCTGTGGATTTGGCTCAGCTACCATAAATGGTAACAAGTTAGTGGTATCTCCTCAGGGAGTTGCTGGAAGTAAGTATGCCAATGTAATCAAGGATAGGATTATGGCAAGGTATATGGCAAAGGCTTCAGAAGATGGGGAATTGCCAGATGTAAACTTTGGGTGTATTTCAAGGGATGGGTATGTATTTATATCTGATGAACAAACCCTTACCATTGAGAATATCCAAGGTACCCAAGGTTCAACAGAAGAGGTATTACTCTTTGCAGTACACACTACTATCTCCGAACCTGTAGATAACCCAGTAGACTTTGTAGCTTATTGGAATGAATCCTCCGAAAGCTTCTACACCTTGTTTAAAAAGTCTCTGGATATTTATTATCCGATTGCCGAAGAGAATCGTACACCGGATATCATTAATAATGATGTATATTCTAATTACGATATGACCTATAGCAATCTTCTAGAGCTGGTAGAGAGTGCTTGCCCTTATTACTCTAATAATAAAACTTCGGTTGTTCTTATCGGAGTATATGGTAAGGGTACCGATGCAATGACCAAACGAAATGAGAACTTTGCTATCGTACCCTATCAGGGTAAGTTCCAAGAAATCCCTTATACTACTGCTGCCCAGAGTATGATGAAAGAATCAGTGAAAAGAGTAGAACAGATAAATTCGGGCTTTCCAGTAGTAGATGAATCGGGTACTAAGTTAAATATCAAGCAATACATTGATAGTCAAATTGAGGCTATCAGAAAAGAATTCTCTGAATCTCTGAGTACTGCTAACTTACCAATCGGTTCTATTATTCTTTGGGAAACCGATGTAATACCCGATGGTTGGGCAGAATATACTAAGGCAGCTGGTAGAATAGTTATTGGTTACCAAGCTGGAGGTGTTCAAATTGGGGATGAAGTAATGTTACAGAATGTTGGAGATTACTATACACCAACTAAGGGTAATTTCTTAATCTCTATTAAAGGTGATGACCTTCCTAAGCATAGGCATGCTCTTGGTGTATCTAAAGGTAAACAAGATGATGCCAATAACTGGGAGAACGTTCGTCCTCAATCTTTCTTTAATAGGGAGACGGGATTGAATGGAGATTTCGGTAGAGGAACTCCTACCAAGGGTATTCAAGATGGTGCTATCGTAGTAAGCTGGAACCTATTAGGGGAATCTTTCTTACAAGAAACTTCGGTAGAAACTTTGGATATTGAAAAATTGCCACCGACTATTACATTACGATATATCCAAAAGATATCATCATAAAGTTGTTATTAGTTATTTAGTAGTATTAAAACTCATGTGTATTATTTGTATTGTTTAAGAGTAAACATTTGTTTACAATCTGTGTTTTGCGTAGTAAAAATCAATTAGGGAGGGGGCGTTGGGAAACGCCCCTTTTCTTTTGTGTTAATACTTAAGTTCTTCTTTAGCTCGGTCTTCCCAATATTGTATATCTTGTCTAAGTTCTGATATATATCTCATAGATTCATTAGTCTTAGGCATTTCGAAAAATTCGATAATCATTATATTAGTTATTCGAGTACTATTTTCAAGCCTTTCCTTGATAAAGGGGGGAGGAGTAATTAATACCTCAAACAAAAGATAGGCATCTGGAGAAAGCTTATCCTTCATATAAGTATACATCATATCAAGCATTTCTGATTTAGCTTTCTCTTCTTCGGTATCATCCTCTAATTCTTTATCATTATCGAATAAGTCATCGAGTTTAAAGAGGCTTTGATTATACTCTGCCTGTTCTCCGTATGCAGAACGAAGCAATTTATTTTTGAATGTACTAAGTGATGCAAGGATTCTTGCTTTAAGATGTTCTTCAGTACATTCACCATAGTATTTGTTGAAAACAAATAACATCTTATCCCAGAAATAAGATTGGATAATATCCGGTGTAAGATTAAACCGTTTATAATCAATCTGTCTGGTAAGGTTTCTAATTACTGGCTTACAAACTTTATAAAGCTGTCTCTTATACACATCTCCGAGCCCACGAGACTAAGGCGAATCTC
>ENA-OYXL01000024-OYXL01000024.1-human-gut-metagenome-genome-assembly--contig:-NODE-24-length-60701-cov-19.593164_pt1 | contig 60701 bp, 60 predicted proteins | sample MGYA00244845_ERZ653422 | MGnify/ENA primary metagenome ERZ653422 (study PRJEB26926, sample SAMN06164903) | human gut metagenome | biome: ENVO:00009003; feature: ENVO:2100002; material: ENVO:00002003... | reverse complement strand
TTTGTTGCTCAGGTACTTAAAAAAAATATTTTATAATAGTGTTGCGGAATTAAGGTTTACGTTATTTTTCTACGCCAAATTCATACAAGGAAGTTGTTACCCTGCATCTTGCAAGGAACAGTATGTATCATCAGCTTCCGGAACTCCTGTTCCATCCCCTTGTCATAAGCACACCGGGAATGAGCAACAAGGAAATTGTGGATGCGATACGTGACAACAAAAAAAAGGAGAAGGAGCTGATTTCTTTTTTTATTCCATTCGATACAGCCTTCTTCAAGGAACGTGTCAAAATCATCGACCGTGATTTGAATTTCTTTTCAAATCCAACAATGCGTGAAAATCTGAACCATCTTGTAGAAACGATGCTTGGCATACCATTGGATATCACTGACCATCAAAAGTACAAGCTGTTCCTTTTTCTTTGCAATTCGGATGAATACATGGAGAATCTCCCGGCCATTGAAAGGATGTTTTCTGTTGTTCTTGATCTTGAAGTCAGGCTCAGGTATATACCACATGTGATTACCATTTCACAATATTCGCCTATCAATGAAGGTATTCTAGGAGAAAACCTTGGATTGAACGGAGAAGTGGAATGTGAAGGTGATGATATGGAAGCAACCATAGTCTTCGGACAGTCTGAAAATTCAGAAGACTACAACGGACAATCACGAATCGACAATATTGTAACAAAGATACTGAGTTTCTTTATACTTTCATTCAGAGAAATACATATAAAACACCTGATACATGGACGTACAAACTGTATTTTGGGAGAAAACCGCTTGGGATATGATATGAATCTATAAACAACAGATAAAAAAGTTAGAATATGGAAATGTTATTATCTTTTTTCTTTAAATACCTGTTAGCACCACTGCTCGTAACGGTCATGCTGTTTTTTCTGAACGGCATGAAAAATCTAAAACGGAAGCTGAGTATGAAAAAAGCCATTATATTCATACTTATTTCAGCTTTGATAATTGCCCTTCCCTGCCTGTTGGGACTTCTCAAGAATGAATTCGTATGGGGCGGACTTCTTCTGACAATCCTATGCTACATCGGACTGGGTTTTATTTTCTGGAAGTACACAGAATCGGATTCTTTCAAAGCAATCGGACTTGGAGAATCCACCGGAGGGACAATACTGCTGTTGTCTGTATCAGGCATACTCGGAGGATGGATATATTACCTTATATTTGAGAAGATAAGCAATCTTCCGTATGCCATTTGGGGAGCGCTGAATGTACTCTGGTTCATAGTACCTTACATGATTATGCTGGGCAGAAAACTGTTTCTGCTTATACCGCCTCCCATCTATGCTCCGTGGGAATTGGAATTCGGGACTTTCGACCGTAACTACTGGGACAATATTGACAGCTTTGAATTCAAGTCCGTAAAAGTGAAAATCAACCGCAAGATAGGAGACAAGAATTACGCTTCGCTGGTTGTAAAACTGCCGGACGGCATTTCTCTGGGAAACTGGTTCAACTGGTTTATAGAAGACCAGAACCGCAGATTTCCACAGAACAGGATTGAAACAGGAAAAGACGGTTACAAGGTGGGATGGACTTTTTATACGACAAAATGGTTCAGTTATCCGCTGCTGATACGGATTCTTGATCCACACAAGGACAGCAAGCAGAACAAAATCAGAAACAACCGACCTATATATATCAGAAGAGTAAAATTAACTTCAACAAAAGAGTAAGCATATGAAGATAGAACATTTACCGATTAATTGGGTCAACGGAGTAAAGTTGACAAAGGATCATTTCTTCGGGAATTATTATAACATGATAGAATCTCTATATGGAAGCATTGAAGGCCAACTCACGGACTATAATTATGGAATCGGGAGGGCATTTGACAACTCAAATGACAATGTAGAATTCGATATAACCGGAGAATCCCTTGATACCCTGTGTGTACGGCTGAAGAAATGTAACGGACTGACAAGAGGCGGTATTCCAATCATCTTCTATGAAGGGCTATATGGAGATTATGTACCGACAGCGACATTGCCAGACAGCAACCCACTCGCTATTGAGGACAATGTATTCCTTATTCTTGTATCAATCAATCCTTATGAGATGATACCCATAGGTGAACCAGATCCGGAAGTTGTACCCTTGCATCATCCTCACGTACTGCCGAGCATAAAGATGCATATTATACCCAAAAGCCAAACGAACAAGGCTTTTTACAACAAAAACTTTCTGATAATCGGAGAAATAAAATCCCATGGAAACGCATTTGCTGTAAACCGCCAATATATACCGCCATTACAGAAATCTGTCTATCATGACGGCTTGAAATCGTTCATTAATCAACTGACGCATATCCTGCACAACATACGGGAAGATATAAGGACGATATACAGCCGCAACCTGTCGGACAAACGCAGGGATGCGCTGGCCAATAATACGTTTGTCCTGTGCAATGCATTCAGCAGTTTTTATAACAGCCATATTTTCTTTATAGAACAGATAGCTCAAGAACAGCCTCCTATTTTTCTTATCCGGGCAGTCAATGAATTGGCAAACGGATTCGTTTCCGCCTTACAGACCTTGTCTGAAACCATGCGTGAGGAGCTGCTGCAATATTATTACGAGTGGACCAATATTACTCCATCAGACTTTATGCACAGTATTGAAAAAGTTGCCGGTATTACATACGAGCATACGGATATCAGTTCTTCACTGCATACTTCAGGTGCATTCCTTTCTCTTCTGGAACGGATGTTCCACAAAATGGGGGAACTGGAATATATCGGCCTTGTGAGAGAAAATATTGTAGTCGGAGAAGAAAGTACTGCTTCACCTCAAGAAGAGAAGAAAAAGAAATGGTCTTTCATGTAATTAAAAAATCTGAATTATGGAAGCAATGAACATAGAAGAGCGCAAAAGCGCCAAGTGGAAATTCTCCATCATATTCGCCGTCACTTTACTGGTCATTGCCTTATGCGGCAGTATCTCGATTGTGACAGCACAGAGAGGAATCGCACTTCTTGAAAACAAAAAGTCGGAATACGACGAAGTGTTCAAGAAACAGGCCGAACTCAATTTTCAAATTGAAGAACTGTTCCGTGAACTGAACAGTCTGAAAACCAAGAAGCGAAATGCGAGCGAACACAAGCATTTGCAAAATCTGATAACCAAGAAGCGCCAGCTGATGGAGAATGAGATAACCAGCTTCGCATCCAACAAGCAGAACTATGAGGTATACAAGGTAATGCTCGACCAGATAAAAGAGATACAGGTTACCATGGATAACCTTGACCGTGAAGCTAAAAAAAGAGAATCCAATATTGAGCAATTGGAGAAATGCAGGAATAAGTATCAGGAATTAACAAAAGAAAAATTGCAGAAACCATGACGAAAGACGAAAATATATGGGGTAATGTACGCTTTGCGATATTGCTGGTGTTTACCGTAGTGCTGACTTTTATCATCCTATGCAAATATGTGTTTGATGTTCCAATGAAAGAAAGCTCGGAACTAATTAAGGACATCAACCACTCGGAAACCATATTTACCGAACAAAAGGAACATGCCAAAAGATCTTCGGTAATATGGAACCAAATCGATTCATTGGATTTCAACGCATACCAGGTACAGCGTATGGATGAAATAAAAGGGAAAATATATGGCCTTCAGGAAATCTACACCAAAAACGGAATGAATTCGAGATTCATGTTCGGTGCACTGACTTCCAAGACATTAAGATTCCAGTTTGACATACAGGAAGAACTGAGTGCCCTGAAACACAACAATGAGCTAATAGAAAAAGACCTGGAAGAATGTAAAGCTAATCTATAAGCAATATGGATAACAAGAGAAAAATTATTATCACCGCCTTGGGCATACTTGCCATAGGAGGTATTATCATCATTCTGCTGTTGCCCTCCAAATCCCAACTGAGCAACATCGACTTTTATGTATTTGACTCCAACGACAACTATCATTACGAGGTGAATGAGAAACTGGAATTTATGATAAACGATACAGTTGCCGTAAAAGGAAGAAAACTGTTGTGGCAGATGGGAAACGGTGATGCAATAAGCGATAAAAGCAATATGAAATACAGCTATGAATCTCCGGGTAAATATCTGGTAACCTTGAAAATAGACAACAGTTATACCATCAACAAATACATAAAAGTAATATCCGGAACTGAACGCGCAGCCATTGACTCTGTTCCGCATATCTATGGTGTATCTGAAGGCTATCAGGGAGAAGAACTTGTCTTTGCGGCAGAGGGATATGGCATGAATTCCTGGCAATGGGAATTTGGAGAGACCGGTACTGTGGATGCATACGACCAGCAGGTAGTCTATACCTATGAGAATCCTGGAGAATATACTGTAAAACTGCAAACGAATACAACGCAGTATCCTGTAAAACATCACATAACAATCCTGCCACGCTTTGAAAAAGCAGAAGAAATAGTAACAGTAGATTCACTCGTGCTGGCACAGAACGACATCCGCAAACATTTGCAAGCCATTGCAGATGCGCGCGTTTCGCAGCACTCTGTCTATTACGAACACCATAACTACATACGGAACAAATACTTCTGTATCCCTGCTGACAGGGTCGCAGTCGTGGTAAACGGAGACAAATACAATGACTTTACCGGTTATTGCCAAGGGCTTCATTTCCTCGAAAGCAATACCAAACGTCGCGTCCGTATTGATGAAGTACTTATCGACAAACTTCATTGTGTATCAACTATACAAATAACCCAAAGTTACACAGAGAGATGAAACAGAAATATTACAAATCCATAGCCATATTATTTCTGGTGTGGGCCGGATGCAGTATGCCCGTACAAGTATCAGGGCAAGTATCTGCATGGAACAGAACCAGAACAACAGGAAAAAATATATTCAACTATCTGCCAGATGCCGGAAAAAATCCTGCAGTCAAAAAAGACAGAAGCAATCTGATTGTCTACTCTGACAGAAATGGTAACCAGGCGTACGAGGATGCTTATTTCCAGCGTAAAAGAGGGAAACAGGAAATTGGTGTCCCATACTACATCATTGATGAAGAAAACGGGAACTACAGTCTTGTCCGTGCCGATCAAGACATTATAGGTAAGCCCAAGGTGTTTTACAGTTTCCTGTTATCCAAGAAAAGGCATTTCAAAGAACCTTCGAAGGTCGAATATGCCGGATGGATCCCTGCAGACAATATTCTGATGTTTGACCATGCCTACATTGATAAAGGAAACAATCAGCCAGTAAAATTCCGTGTAGGACTGACACAGCCGAAGCGATTGCTAGACATGGGCAGATATTTCAGAGGAGACACGTTGAGCGTATTCGGCGAGCCTCTCCTGAAAAACAAGATGGAAGGCGGCCTATTAAGCGGACAAATCGTCTATGCCTACAAGTACGACAAAAGCAAGCGCTCCGTACTGGTATCAGATTGTCCCACTCTGGACGATGATTCCCGAAAAGTATTCGGATGGATACCTTCTGACCTGATTGCAGAAGTCGGCCAGAACAGGTCATTCCTACTGAGTGACGGGGATTATACCGATTCAATTCCCGGACTAACCCAAATGCATGATACCATTCAGATACAGGAAGCCAGCCTGCAGTCAAGGATACTGTTTGACTATGCAGGGAATGCACGACAATCCGGTTTGTCGGAATCCGGACACACGGATATCAATATTCCAGTTCTGGTATGGAACAGCAGATGGAATAATCTGATAAACATCAAAGGAGGAAACATCCATTCTTCTGATATCAGACGTATGGAAAAAGAAAATAATCTGGTAAACATCCATTTCCTTTATTTCGAGCATGAGCAGCAACGTGCAAATATGCTTTGCAATACCCTGCAAAACATGAAAATGAAATTATCCCCGGATGTACAATACAGATTCACCGCCACATGTATATCCAATACAGGTAACCGTTACTCCCAAGTACTTTCCGATTTTTCCAAATGGATCGATTTCATTACGACTGACAGCATTCAATTTTCATCCCCACGCGGAAATACAGGACTAAACAGCGCTTTGAGCAATATCATGAATACGATAAACGGAAATGTCTTTGATAAAAATCTGTTTATCATATTAGGCAGCAATCAAAACCTGAAAATAAATGAAAGCCTGATAGCCAGAGCGGGACAAAAATCAGCCAGTTTTCTGTTTGTACAGACAAACCGCTCCTATGATACGCCATATCAGGACTTTGTCCTTCAAGCCAAATCAACACTGGATGAACTGTCACGGCAATATGTGAACCATATAGCCAACTATATCGTAGATGACAAGCTGGTCAAACCGGAACTTTTCCGGAATATGGAAACAGACGAGGCCAATATCTTTTTGTTTGACGTACCCTCGAAGAGCCTTTCAGCAGGAGGTATCATATTCCCCAAAGGAAGAGGTATCCTTCACAACACAGCCTTGGAACTTGCACTGGATTCTATCAACATGAATATTCAAATGACAAATGAAACATTGCTGGAATCCTTGCAATATCATGAAAGCAAACTGGGAACATTAAGGAGCCGTCCGACAAATGACCTAAAAGAAATTATCAGAAAAGTATATAAAAATGATACCATACGAATGGAAAGAATAAGCCGCAACAGCGTGTCAGACACTTATTTCACAAAACTTTCCATACCAGATTCAACACTTTGCAAATATGAGGAAGGATACATTTTCAGTGAAAAGGAACTGGAAAACCTGTTACAGAACTATCGAGGATTGCTCCCTGAATTTGCAGACAGCATACAAAAAAAGGAATTCAGGGTATTGCGGAGAATATACAGGAAACAAAGAAGCGGTATAAACCGGTCATTCCATCGTAAACTTCTGAAAAGAAATGCGGTAATATCAGACCTGTTTTATTACCGTACAGGAATTCCTGCAGAAGAAGAACTGCTTTATAACCTCAAAATCCGAAAACTGAAACAAAGAAAATGCAAGAAAAACGGCTTCCATTCCATTTATCCAGCTGTAATTGACAAGCTAAAGATACTGGAAGGAATGTATGCGGAGCAATCATTCGAAACCGTATCAATGTCGGGAGAAACTTATTACTTCATTCCAAAACATTTATTACCGTAAAAGCATATGGAACAGACCAAAGAACAATTACAGAAAGAGATTATGGAGATACTCTATACAAAATCTCTTGTCAAACCCGTTTGGGTGACCTGCTCAGAGGTATACTGGAACATCCAGAATATCAAAGTTACGGAACGCAGCGTACGTGAAGCCTTGGACTGGCTGGTAAAAAATGAGGTAGTCCTATATCAGGGTGACAAGTACCAGATAAACAAACGAGAGTTTATTGAAATGAGCAAAAGAAAAGCCATGGAGGAAAAGGAAATGAGCCAAGAGACAAGTCCACAGCCTGAGAACACAGGAATGAATGATAACAAGACTGAAATAAGGAACGCCGGAACAGATACGACCACAACGGTGCGTAAAAACTACCTGTTCTATGTCATTATTGCACTCATTGCCTTTCTTTTGAGCGGCATACTTATCGGCATACTCTGCTTCAATCATTATGCCCAAAAGGAAGACATCACTCCACCTATTATAGAGAGGCAAGACAGCCTCTCTATACAAGAAATGAAAATCAGTACCATGGGCTATATCAAGGATGAGTACACTATAAACCGAAACTTCAAGAATGTGACTCAATCTCTCAAAGGACAACAGGAAATCAATCAGGAATTGCTGTATTTAATCCGCTCCCAGCAAGAACAGATAAATTCTCTGGCAGAATATAACAGATATCAGACACGGATTATCGAACAGAACCAACGCGAGAACCACATTTACCTGTGGATTATCGGCATAACAACACTGATAGCTAGTTCACTCCTGATAGCGTGGTATGGAAAACGGAACTGATATGAAAACAGAAGATGAACAATTCATTCCGTACTTATTTGCAATCATAGGCCTTTTCTTTAATATTGTTAAATCAATAAAACGGATAATAAATATTTGTTTTTTATCAAATAATTGATTATAATTGCGATTGACAAAGATGATGTTTTATTTTTCTTCTTCTTTTTCCACAAATAAAACAGAAATCGTCTGGAAGAACCGGAGGAAATTTCAAAAGATCGTTTTTGAAGTTTTCTCTTTTTTTGTTTTCTGACGGAAGCCGACAGGATTCAGAAAAGGGAAACGGAGTCATTCAAATTTATTGTTAAACTTTTAAATTCTATCAATTATGGCATCATTTAGAGCTACATTGGAATTTGCAGGAAAAGAGTATGACGTACTGCACTCTGAGTATGAATTCAGTCGTACAACAGACGCGAAGGGAAAACCATCCTCAAACATCCAGGGAGGACGTGTTTCGGTAGTTATCGAATCAACAGACGACACTGCGACCATCGAAGCAATGCTGAACAGCCAGTTCAAGCAGGTGGAAGGAAAAATCGTGTACAAGAAGATCGAAGAAGATGCTAAGATGAAGGAAATCGAGTTCAAGAATGCCTACATCGTACACTACAAGGAAACTCTTGACGTGAACAACGACGTGCCGATGACCATCGCACTCACATTCTCCGCTGAGCTGATCAATGTGGGCAACGCTGCGCTTGACAACAGATGGCCGAAAAACTGATGAATGAAACATTTGAAATAATGTATTCTCCATGGCTATTCATGGAGAATACATTATCATTTATCATCAAAAGAATCGTATCTTAAATATGCAAAATACTCACATATAATAATAATCTTTTATCCCTATTTAAATTCTCTACGGCTCCTATGGAGTTTCCTTACATGAAACGACAGTTGAAATATATCGCTTTAATATTCATACATTACAAAAGTCCTAATATGACAAAAGCATGAAACATTCCAAGGATTATAGCATGGCTTTGGTTGAATTATTTCCTTAAAGCACTTGTAATTTACAGATAATCTGTATCTTTGCAAAATTTTTAATACAAGTAGTTTTGTTGAGAATAACTATAAATAAAAAAAGCCTATGGAAAATAATTTAAATCAGGATCCTAAAAGTAAAATATACGATTTCTCTCATCACTGGATAATTCCTGTATTGCATGCGACTTTATGGGGATCAGCATTGTATGTAGCTCAAAAAGCAGGCCATGTTCTTGGCTCTACCGATGACGAGAAAATAGCATTATTTCAATTTGGAACGATATTTGTAGTATTATTCCTAGAGATTCTTATAGTAATGTTTGATGTATATATAGAGCAAAGGGCAAATTACTTTGCCCCCAAGTTTCTTATATTCATTGTTGTGCTATTAGCTACTCTAATTATCACAGCAGTTTATACTATATTAGCAATTATAGGAACAAAGAATATAAATATGACAAATGTTTTATTTGAGATAATGATTTTTTCCAGTGTATTAAAATTATTAGAGGTCTTATTGCAAAATAATTCCTGGTGGTATGTCGTTAAAGCATCAGATATAATAGAGGCGAATGATTCATATACTCGAAGAGATTTACAATAGAATTGAAATAAAATAATAAAAAGATGGAAACAACAGTTTTTTGGGTTTTTGCAATAATCACAATACTCCTTTTCTTGTTCTTGTTGGTAGAATTTTATTTATACACTAATGAGACAGTAAAATTTAATGTTGCCTGTGCCGGTTCTGAGAAGCCATTCACTCCGCAAGCATTAAATGTAACGAATCTTAGATGGGATAACTTCAAAGATAAGAACGGGAATAAATTAAACAAGAAAGACTTTATTAAATTCATCATAAAAGGAGATTCAATGTTGCTTGGTGGAATCAAAAACAATGATTTGGTTTTTGTAAGAAAAATAAAGGACAAAACCGCACTTCAATTTCCTTCTATTATGGCATTGAAGCGAGACAAAAACGCTTTGCAGAAAGCTGCACAATTCAATGACAAAGCAACAATAAAAATAAGAAGAACATGGCGGATATGCACTCTTGATAAATCAGATGAAGAAATTGAAAATATTTTATTAGAAATCATCAATAGTCAGGAATTCAATAATCTAAAGCGAATAGACGAATCAAAATTTCCGGAAGCGGAATGTCTTGTTGGTGATTTCAAGGAAAAGCGTTTGAAACGCTATAGAGAAGAACATGAAGGCTGCAATCGTACAGATAGTAAAGATAACAATGCTATCATATCTACAACACTCGATACAAGAACAGGCAAGGTACACTTCTCTATACATCCATTTTATTCCATAATCGGGAAAGTGGAATATGCGTTTAGCATAAGTAATTCAGAAGCATAACAATTATAAATGAGGCTATAAGCTTATTCAAAAAGGTGGAAAGGATAATGTATTTTAAAAGAATTCCTTTCTACCTTTTGTTTTATGCAAAAAAGTATCCAAGTTTTGTTTTACTGAATTCTTTTTGATATATTTGCGATTAACAAGGATGATGTTTTATTTTTCTCCTTTTCTTCTAAATAAAACTGAAATCGCATGAAGGGCAAGGAGGAAATTTCAAAAGATCAGGCTTTGAAGTTTTCTCTTTTTGTTTTTATGTCCTGACATATTTCTGTAAGAGAATTCCGGTTGTTGAACTTTAAACATACTGTGCCATGCTGGAAGAAAAGAAAATATCAATCAGCATAGATGGAAATCCGCTGCACTCTTTTCTGCAGGTCATGCTGAAACAAGTAATCAATGACCATCACTATTTCGAGATCAGTCTTGATATAGAGGTGGGCGAAGCCTATGCCACGCATTCGCTGGAACAGGCGAAAAACTGGCTTGGAAAAAAAGTAGTCATACAAATGGGTGAAAACACCTTTGTAGGAATCGCCACTCATGTTTCGCTACACCGAGCTGACGGAAACCACGGCTGTCTGCTTCTGACCGGATATTCAAATACATTCCTTCTGGAATCGGACCAGACCTGCGCTTCGTGGCTGGACAAGACTCTGGCCAATATCGTCAGCGAAATTTGTGAGAAAGCAGGCGTAACCGCACAGGTTTCACCTGAATATACAGAAAAAATAGAGTACGAATGCCAATACAGGGAAAGCAACTTCGACTTTATCCGCAGGCTGGCCAGACAATACCATGAATGGTTGTACTACGACGGCAAGCAACTCGTATTCGGCAAGCCGGCTGTACCAGCAGGCATACCGCTGATGTATGGACGTAATCTGCAAAGCCTGGATATCTCCATCCAAACCATTGCCCGCCCACTGGCTGGTCAATCCTATCACTCACAGGACGGACAAAAGTATGAATCAACATCGCCTGATGCCCCAAAAGGTCTCGGAAATTTAGGACATGCGGCATTTCAGGCTTCCATAGGGCTGTTCAAATCACCAGCCAATCAGTCGGCCGAACCCCGTATATCCAACAAAGGGGAACTTGACAGCTATTTCCAAAAGAAACAGCAAAGCGATACTGCGGCTTCACACTACATTACCAGCGAAAGCGACTGCTACAGCCTGACAGTAGGAAGTGTGGTTGACATACAAACAGCCATACAAATAGAAAACTTCAGTTTTGCAGAACAGACACTCGGCTCGTATATCATTACGGAAATTACCCATATCATAGGGTCTGGCAACAGCTATTACAATACCTTTACGGCACTGAGCGCAACTGTACCAAGCCTTCCGGCTCCGGAGGTACCTCTCCCCGTGGCACAGACCCAGCAGGCGGTAGTGGTAAGCAACGATGACCCCAAAAAGCAGGGACGCGTTCAGGTAAAGATGAACTGGCAGTCGGGGGACATGAAGACCTCATGGATACGTGTCATGACACCGGATGCCGGAATGAGCGACAAAGTATCTACCAACAGGGGATTTGTCTTCATCCCAGAAAAGGACGACATCGTGCTGGTAGGCTTCCGGCATGATGACCCGAACCGTCCATTCGTAATGGGCAGCCTGTTTAACGGAAATACCGGTGCAGGCGGTGACAGCGGCAACAAGAAAAAGAGCCTAACCACCCGGAGCGGATGTACCATCACGATTGATGACGACAAAGGAAGTATCCTTATTACAGATCCGAGCGGAAGTAAAGTGCTGCTGGGCGGTGATAAAACCATTACCATCGACTCGGAAGAGAAGATTACACTACATTCCAAAGTAATCGAAATACATGCCGATGAAAAGATAGATGCCAACGGTAAGACAGAAGCAAGCATGACAAGTGACAAAATCAAGATTGACGGGACTACGGAAACTGCAATCAAAAGTTCTACTGTAATCAAAGAAAACGCTCCTACCATCGAAGCAGAGGGAAAACAGAGCGTTGCCATCAAAGGAACTATGATTGATGTGGACGGTAAAACAATGACCAACGTGAAAGGTGGCATATTGAACTTGAATATGTAAAATAAAACAACAATATAAATCGGAGCAACAGCCTATGTTACTGGCGGACACACACATGACAACGGTTACGGGCGTGGATGTACATACGACAACCGTGCCTCCATACAATCCCATCCATCCCTACATAGGGATAGTGATTGACCCGGCCGACTACATTCCGTTTCTCGGGACAAACGTCACCGTAAACGGAATGAAAAGAGGTGTGTCCGATACGAGCGGTATGCTGCTTACCATGTCGCATATCCCACTGGTGGGAGCCTTTACTATGGCACCCGTCATCGGACATGAAAGCATGAACTTTTTCTCATCGCAGAGTGTCTTCTCTGACGGAAGCCGCCTGAGTCCGAAAGGATACATGGTGATGACCTGTAACGACACGGGGCTTCCGTTGTCTGCCACCATGGGAAAAAGCAAGGCAGGAAAAAAGAAACTGAAGCCTACGCTCTTCGCGCCGACATCATTCTCCATCCCTGCCCCGACGGGAAAGCCCGTATTTGTAGGCGGTCCATACATCCCGGATATCGGAGGGGCGGCCATGGGACTGCTTTCAAGCATCGGATTCAGTTCCGTGCTGAAAGCTGCTGCAAAAAGCGGCAGCAAGATTGGCAAGAAGATACTGACAGAATTCAACCACAAGGTACTTAAAAGCAAGGTAATGCAGAAAGTGCCAGGCACAAAGAAACTGTCCGAAAAATTCTGTAAGATGGGCTTCGAGCCGGTCGATCTGGTAAGCGGCGTGGTGGTTTACGAAGGGCTGGACTTCCGGTTTCCTTCACCGGTACCATTGTCTTGGGAACGGTCATGGTACTCAGACTCCCACTATACAGGATGGCTGGGGCACGGTGTGCATAGTGTCTATGACCGTACCGTACAGGAACTGCCCGAAGATGATGCAGTGGCACTCCGCATGGAAGACGGACGGACCGTGGCATTTCCGGCCATAGCTGAAGGCGAAGAATTCTACCTCCGTGAAGAACGAATTACCCTAAAGCATACAAAAACAGGCTACGAGGCATACAACCATGACACATGGATGACCTATGTGTTTGATATGCGCGAAGGTGACGGACAGAGTTTCCGCATGACAAAGGCGGTGAACCCGGACGGACTGGGTACCACAATAGGCTTCAGCAACGGGAAGCCGTCGGGAATGACAGATGCATCAGGAAGGCGCATCCGTATAGAAACAGAACGACGCGGCTTCATCACCCGGCTGTCCCTTGAGACAGACAAGGGAACAGAGACACTGGTGGCCTACGGCTATGACAGGGACGGAAACATGACGGCCATCACTGACGCACTCGGACAGACCACACGCATCGTGTACGAGGGACATCTGATGACAGAAAAGACAGACCGCAACGGAGATACTTTCCACTGGGAATATGACGGCAAGGAACGCTGCGTGCATACCTGGGGCAAGGACGGCATTCAGGAGGGACGCATCGAGTACCATCCGGAAAAGGGCTACAACCTGGTGACCGATGCCACGGGTGGAGTAACCACCTACAGATACAGGCCAGACGGAATCGTCACTTCGGAAGAAGACCCTCTGGGCAACATTACCCGATATGAATATACCGAACATTCGGAACTGTATCGCGTAACCGATCCCGAAGGACACGTAACAGGCTACAGCTATGATCCGGAAGGCAACCTCACGGGAGTGACACATCCTGACGGGACCGGTGAAATGTATGTATATGACGAACTGGGACGCCCCATAATACGGGTGGATGCAGAAGGGCACCGTATGCACCGGCTGTACGATGAGGAACGAGGACATCTGGTAGCCAGAACCATAGGACCGACCGGAGAGGTGACGGTCTTCGGATATGATAAACATGGAATGCTCGTCAGAATGACACAGGGAGACCGGGTAAGCGAGCTGGCATACGACGAGCGGTACAACCTCGTCTCGTGGATTGAGAATGGAAAGACCTTGAGACAGTGGGACTATGACCACAAGGGACAGGTGACTGCAGAACACTCGCCCATGCTCCGGCCTGACCGTTTCGAATACGATGCGCTGGGACGTGTCACACGCGTGTACGCACATGACGGCAACACGGTAGAACTGGGATATGACGCATACGACAGCGTGACGGAAGCACGGGATGCACACCGCCACGTAAGGATGACATACACACCGCTGGGAAGCCTCGCCACACGTACCGAGGGCGAACATGAGGTGAAATTCCTTTATGACAGAATGGAAAGGCTGACGGACGTGGTGAATGAACGTGGCGACTCATACAGCTTCGTCCGTGACAAGGCCGGACAGGTATGCACGGAAAGGGGATTTGACGGCATGACGCGTAATTACATACGCAACCGTGCCGGAGAGACCGTACTTGTGGAACGCCCCGGAGGAAGAAGCACCGCCTACGAATATGACGCAAGGGGACGCGTGTGTACCGTATCATATCATGACGGTACGAAAGAAGAATACTCCTACGACAAGAACGGCAACCTGATAATGGCGGCAAACGCATCGGCACGCATCCGGCTGGAGCGTGACGCTGCAGGACGCATCACCAGGGAAAGCATGGAACTGTCCGGAGGAGACACACCCGTGGAAGTGACCTCCGTGGAATCGGAATACGATGGCTACGGAAACCGCACAAGGGTACGGAGTTCGCTGGGCGCAGACGTGAGGCTGGACTATGACGGATTCGGGCTGGTAAGCGGAATAAACGCAAGCTGCGGTAAGGAAGACAGCCCCGCATGGGAAAGCGGCATCAGACGTGACGATGCCGGACGCGAGGTGGAACGCTTCGCCACAGGAGGAATACGCATAGCCACGGACTATGATGACACGGGAATGGTGCGCTCGCGCCACGTGTATTCAGGCGGAAGGCATACGGGATTCCGAAGCTACAGATGGGACGTGGGCGCAAGGCTGATGTCGATGCGCTGCAACCTGTCGGCAGAACCGGTAATCTTTGACTACGACTCGGTAGGAAACCTCATACGGGGAGAATACGGTATGTTCGACCGTATCTTCCGAACACCCGACCTGGTGGGAAACATCTACCGGGATGAAAACCGCAAAGACCGCACCTACGACAGAGGCGGACGGCTGCTGAGCGACGGCGAGTTCCACTACAGCTATGACTGCGAGGGGAACCTTGTACACAAGAGCCGGAGAAATCTGACAGAAGCGCCAAAGGCACAGGCAAAGCACGGCTTCCTGAGTTTCTTCACAGGAAGTGAGAAAGCAGAAGCAGACAATGCACAGGCATGGCAGCCGGGAGACACCTGCTACACGTGGCTGGCAAACGGTATGCTGGAGAGCGTTATCACACCGGATGGAAAAACCGTGACATTCGAGTACGACGCGCTGGGCAGACGCACGGCAAAGACCTCCGACGGAACGGCAAAGATGTTCTGCTGGGACGGCAACGTGCTGCTGCACGAATGGGAGTGTAGGGATGATGAACGCCCAAGACTTGTGACAGACAACATGGGACGGGAAAGCTACGACCGTAAGGTGACATTTGAAGATGTCATCACATGGGTATATGACGGACAAAACTTCACGCCCGTAGCCAAGGTGACGGAACAGGAACGGTACACGATAGTACACGACTATCTGGGAACCCCTACACAGGCATACGACAGCAAGGGAAAACTTGTATGGGAGATGCTGCTGGACGTGTATGGAAATGCAAAGGAATATTCAGGAGAAAAATGCTTCATTCCGTTCCGCAATCAGGGGCAATATGAGGATAACGAGACCGAATTATATTACAACAGATTCAGGTATTATGAACCTGTTCAAGGTAATTATATCTCGCAAGATCCTATAAGACTCGCAGGAAATAATCCAACCATTTATGGATATGTTAAAGATATCAATTATTCATTAGATCTATTTGGATTAGAGTGGAAACCTTTATTGGAGAGTGGAGATGGACATCATCTTTTTCCGAGATCTCTAGCTCAAAAATTAGGTATCCGAGATAAAATAGAGCATATCAGTTGGTATCCTAATAAAACTGATGGCTCAGGTTTATTACATCAACAGCTTCATAAAGCATTAAGAGATGCTGGGTTACCCACTCATGGTTCAAGATATACAGGTTCTTTAGATGAAGCTTTTGAAAAAATGAGCAAAGCATATAAAAATTTCAATCAGTTAGGAATATTAAAAATAAATGGTGTTAAACAATATGATATAACATTAAGTAAGGCTATAGAACTGATAAAACCAATTTGTAAATGTAAATAAAATCAATGCATTATGAATACTGAAATTACTATTAGAGCATGGATTTATGGATTAGCCATAATTTCAAACTCTGAATTCGTAAAGATTAAAACAATGAAAAGAATCAGAGCAAAAAAGATGATTACATATTTTGCAAGTCACAACGATATAGGTAACTATTTTGTGCAACAAGGAGCAGTTATCCCAGTACATAATATTCACAATTATGACTACACTATTTTTTGTGGAAACCAAAATAATAATATACCTAAAGAATGGAATATCATAAAAAAAATAGGAAAGTTTAATTTGACTATTGGTGAAGACAATTGCTTTTGGGTTAGCCAACTCAACGAATTAGAAGAATGGGATAATAATAAATTTAATGGAATAGAGTCTTTAACAGAACAAGTTTATATAGAAGGGAATTTAGAGTCTGTATATAGAGCCGTTAAAATTAATGTTGCCAAAGGTTATTATATAGTTAATATTTATGGAATAAAAAGAAATAATCCATTTCTTGATGAAATAGGAGAACAAAAAAACTATGGATTCTTTTTAGAACTGAAACAAGTAAATCATTTAAAAGAAGCTGATGACCCAACAAAAACTAATTTTTTATTTTTCTAAAATAATAACATAATTCTACATATACATATTATAACAATCAAGGGAAATACAAATGTTATATAAATATTTCTCTTGATTATTATAATTTTTTAAATGACTATTTTTCTTGTATTGGTAACCATATCTACAATTTAGATAAGATAAAAATATTAATTAGGGACATTCAGTAAATAACATAAAATTAGCCAACTAATTCATGAACAACATATTACGGATTAGTTAGCTTTTTATAATCCTAATTTACAAAATGCCTGAATAGAGCCACAATACTCAAAAAAAATATATCAATATTTATATCTCAAACGACGTTCTTCAATAATCTTACGCAAAGCTTGAGATTTTTTGTATAGCTCAAGAAACAAATCCTCGAAACCTGATTTAAAAGTAATTGAATCTATATCTTGTTGTAATATCAGGAAACAAGAAATTGCCTTAACAATAGGCCGGGAAAAAGCGCATTGTTCAATATCAGATATAGCAGCAACATATTCTGAATCAAGTTGAGAACAAAGAGGTTTAACACTATTAATGAATGAACGATAAGTTTTTTCAACTGATTCAATATATTCAAGCCAGTTTTTTGCTTTTGTTTTCCCTTGAGAATCAATATCATTGAGAGTTGAATCACCATAACATCTTGTAGAAGAAAGAATATTCTTAATCAGCTCTTCATTCAGATTCTCTCTCTTAATATCCATTCCTTGCTTCTCTGCCATATCAATGAATATCCGTTCGATATTCGTAACTACTGCCATAGCCGGAAAGTCAGAAACCTTATAAACTGTCCTTGCTTTTTTTACTTCGGGATAATGAACCGTTATGAGATAGAAGATATAGGCAGCAATGAACGACAGCCCGACTCCGTAAAAGAATTTTCCACAAGCAACAAAGAACTGGCAGGGAGCAGGAATATCAAAAAGCCACATGTCCAAACAAAAAACAAAGATGACAGAAACCAAAGTCAACATGTTCAATGCCCGATTCAAAGTCTTAAAAAAAACAATCCAAAAGTTATTCATAAATATATCAAACCAATAATCAATTTAAAATATATCAGTAAGTTTATTACAATATTACGGAGTCAGATTTGAAGTCAATAATTGATAAAGTTCCTTTTTTTCTCCTTCCTGAACAAATAATTTAAGAAACTTAAACATAGCCTCCTGAAACTCCACAATATTATCATTCAACAATTCCTTGAAATCTATATCTTCACATTCCTCTATATTATCCCAATCTGCAATCCTATAATCAATAACGGAACAGGATTTACCTTTCTCGATAGAGAAGAAATAAGAATCGAAGGCAATAGATATATTATGACATGCAGCCTTGTTAATGTCTTCTTTAACACGTTGTAAAAAAGACGGAAAGTTTGAAATTTCCTTTATTTTATTCTTATAAAAATACTGCTCAGACTTAGAATCTATCCTTTCAGAAGATAAACAAGGAATAAAATTCTCCCTCAAGCAAGCCAAGAGTTCGTCTTTCTCAGTCTTAACACTATTAGGAGATACGAAACATAGGTTATCACTATTCAAATCCTCAGTAACCAGTACAGACTTGCCATCCAGAGAAGATACTTCCAGAAACGATGTGGTAGGAATAACTAAAGCCTTGATAAGCTGATATTTCTTTATACTGCCTTTTATGGCCATATCAACAAAACCTTTAGACTCCTTGACAATCACAGATGAACAGTCCTGCAACAGGCATCTATATACTTTCCAATTGCCTCCCTCACCAATACCCTCTTTGGCCACAATAGTATTTAAATCAATCATAGAGATTTACATAAGTATACGTCTAACCTTGCAGTATCCTTCTGAATTTATTCTTCACCATTTTGCTTTCTGACAGGCAAGCAATAAGATTATTGAAAACACCTTCATCCAATGTACCTATTTTTTCAATAGAAGTCTGCGCCATACGCTCCTGTAAATCCAGCTGTCCAGCCGGATAGGTATCAAGATCAGAGCCATAAATAAAAGTATTCTCATCAAAAGCAAAAGGTGTACCGTCATCCTTAACAGCCACATTTTCACCAGCCATAAACACAAAAATATTCAGCATCCTCTCCGGAATGTTCAAGCATCCATACTTAACCTCCAAATCTGATGGAACATGGTCTTTAGATGTAGGCAAACTGGCAAGCAAAATATCACTTTCCATTTTTTTAAGCACAAGAAAAAACTTGTTCTGCGGCTCAGCTCCGTTCTTGAATAAAAAAGGACGGAAAAACAACAAATTACCTTCTTCAAACATGAGATTCCGCATTTAAGAGGTTAGCCGTCTGTCGTATATTCAAACTCTCGCGATAATCCTCTGCCGCACAATCAGTCATTGCTTCAGTAAAGTCGATCTGCCGGTCGGAGTTGTTGCATTCATGCTTATTGAATGCTTCCAGCAATCCCGTGCGAGCAGCCACCCGATACCAAAGCGTACCCTCCTTGTGTGTCTCTGCAACCAAGTCGGAAGCAGTCATATTGCCATATTTTGCCAGTATCTCGTCCATCATCTCTATCTCACATTCTGAGAATTCGCTGTCATCAAAATCTGCTACCGCCTCAATGAAGGTACCGCCATCCTTGAAATCTGTCTTTACAAAAGACTTCAGAAGATACGGGCCGTCCGAAAGGTCAACAAAGACATCCTTCGCTACAGGGCCTGCCTGCCATACCTCAAACGGAATACCAATGAAAGGGACATGATATTTCAACGCCATACGTTCCTCCATCAGATACAAAAGTTTCAGCAGCTTTGTCTTGCTGAGACTGGATGTATGACGCGCAATATATATAATCGCATTACCAAGTTTCTGTTTAGTAGATTCAGAGAATTTGCACATAATCAATGTATTTTGGTTACAAAGATAGCCTTTTACCTGAAAACAACCAAGAAAACAGGCTATTAACTGTTCTAATGTACGTTGGCACATGTAGTCAAACAAACAATAAAACCGTTTGAGACAGAGGCAAACAAATTAAATATTGAAAAATCAGTCCCCACACACCCGTAATCCATTAATTATCCGTATCTTTGCCTATAAGAAAACGACTTCAAATAATGAAAGAATCCATAATCATCAAAAACTTAGGCCCACTTAAAGAAGTGGAAATAAGATATATCAAGCCACTGACCGTATTTATCGACAAGTCTGTCAGCGGTAAGAGTACAATCATGAAGATTATTGTACTCATGAGATACATCTATTATAAAATGGTGAATATCCGATTCTATCTGAAGAATGCGAAGATTACCCGTTCGCCATTCAAACTGCGTTTCAACTCGCTGCTTCAGGACGGATTGGAAAGCATGATAACAGCAGAGACCGAGATATCCTGTCCTATGCCAACAAAACTTTGCAGTCAGACATCAACAAGCCCAACAACGATATGGTATTCTTCAAGGAATCGTATGTATCAAGAACACTACACGAAATCATTACAGGCTTTCCGGAAACCACAGAAAATATTCGCCAATATCCGGGCTCATGATCTACTGACATGACTTTGTCTTTGAACAAAAGAATATACAATAACGAGTACAAAGTTTGCTAAAACAATAGAAATATAATCCGATATGATAAATAACGAACATAATCCGATAGCTATCAGAGTAGGCTATATACAGAATCTTTGGATGGAGAAAAGGCAAGAATGTCCAGATGCAAAGGTATATTGCCTAACTTGTAATCAGGAAGACTACCCCCTAGTGGAAGGATTTATCCGTCTGGAAGGATCTGCTTATGGAAAAAGCAGTGACATTATTCTTGCATTCATGACGGATTATGAATCGCCAAAAGCATTATATGCTTTTCTGATAACTGAATGGATTACGTCCTTTGAGACTGATATGAAAAAATACCCGGAATGGAAATGGACGGACTTCGAACAACTGAAACAGGAAGCAAAAGAACTGAACTATGACGATATTGACGAAATGAAATCATTTTATGTCCGTCTGGTAACCAGTTTCAAAACCTTTGCCGGGATCACGGATAATATACTGGGTATAACAGTCATTGTTTACAAAATAGCAGATGTGGAATCACTAAACAAGTGCATAAAGGAACTGGCGGAGATTCTTCCAACCCAGTCCAGTCTGATATTAACAGACTATAACGGCCGAGAAATATACAAACCACTGCTAGAGAAGCTTAAGGAAAAGGCGTGCCTGATTAAAATACCCAACCAGAATATGTCAGGAGCTTACAAGGAAATAGCCACACAAGGAGACCCTCATGATCCACAAGTGAGATATAGAAAATGCCTATTTGAACTGGGAGAAGCTGCAAATGCAGGCAAAAAGCAGGAAGTGAAAAATTGGGGAGAAGAGCTTGTGGATATATGCCGTGAAATTGGAGGAACGGTAATGTGGGCTTCAGCCTATCTGATTTATGGAGGATTCATGCTGAGTTTCAAAAACGAATCTGCCTTCACTCATAAAATACTGGATAGAGGAATCAGCATTGTACAAACGGCTAAAGAAGAAACCAAGGAATGCAACCAGATTCTGATACAGCTATATGACTATAAGGGTATCGCATTCAATCTTTCAAGAGATACCAAACAAGCTGTAAAATGCTTCCTTAAAGGAGCTGAAATTGCCAAGAAAGAGGAATTGAAATCCATAGCAGTCAGCCAATATGGCTATGCACTGCTTGCCGCACTTAAAAAAGACAGGCTTTTTTATGAACCAATCCTTACAGAAGCCTTTGAATACGGATATGCACTTGATGACAATGAACTGAAAACCGTAAACCTTTCTTTCATTGCAAGCACCTACATTGATAAAATATATTCTCTGGATGGAAAAGAACGTGAAGAAATAGCAAGACGGATGGAAAACCTTTATGGCGAGGACTGGCAGGCAGACTCAAAAGAACTGTCTGCTAAAATAGAACGGGAATACCAACTACCGAAAGCATAATTCTATCGTCCTTCAATATCATCCAGAATATCATATAATGCAATTTCCGTAAGTATTTGAATATTATTATCTTGTCTTAATTTTTTCCAAACCGAGCGGTCAGCCCCTTTTCCGAGAACAACCATATCGGCTGTATAAGAAAATGAAAACAAGTTAATGGCTCCGAACTTATGCAGTTTGGAAAGCAAGACATTGATATCCGGATATCGGGAAAAAATACCGGAGATAAAAATATGCTTATGATAAAATATTGTATTCCTGTTTGTAATCTCATGATCTGGAAGCAAATTATACAAATCCTCCTTACCCATTGAAAAAAGCTCCCAAGCATCGCACAATTCATTTGAAGACAGCCTATGAGCCTGCCCGACTTTCATATACAATCCGGCACAGGCACGTGCCTTACCAAGCAAAGAGCAATCAGCTTTCAGCTTAATCTTGTTGCACTCACATGATTCCTCCAACTCCTCTCCCGGCATACGGCAAATCCCCAAAAACTCATTTGTCAAAAGATTGCTGCTCTCTACGCCAAAGGATCTGCAGTTTCCACGCAACCGTACTATTTCTTCCTCGTCGTAAACCACAACCCTACAATTACCTGTAAATATTTCCATCAAACGTAACACTTCCGGGAACTCCGGTGCATTGGCATACTTACTACCACCAAATACGGAGAGAAACGTGTCCAGCATGTTTCCTTTACCGGCAACTGGTCTGATAAGCGAATTGAACTCCTGTACTATTACAGAATTAATCACCTTCACCATAGCAACAGAACATATTGCGGCATGATTGAAAGTAAAAGACTCTGTACATAGAGCCACGAATGTATTGTTCTCTTTCATATATTTCCAAAATTTCAGATTGTGACATTTGCAAATCTATTGTTTTTTATCTGAACTACAAATTATCCGTTATAGTTTTGCCAAAGAAACAATAATGTTCAAAGAAAAAGAGCAAAACATAATACTACAACAAGATAAATCCATATAATATAAGATTACAAAAAACTTTTTTCAAAAAAAGTTGGAGAAATATTTGGATATATGATTTTATTTCCCTATAATTGCGATTGACAAAGATGATGTTTTATTTTTCTTCTTCTTTTTCCACAAATAAAACAGAAATCGTCTGGAAGAACCGGAGGAAATTTCAAAAGATCGTTTTTGAAGTTTTCTCTTTTTTTGTTTTCTGACGGAAGCCGACAGGATTCAGAAAAGGGAAACGGAGTCATTCAAATTTATTGTTAAACTTTTAAATTCTATCAATTATGGCATCATTTAGAGCTACATTGGAATTTGCAGGAAAAGAGTATGACGTACTGCACTCTGAGTATGAATTCAGTCGTACAACAGACGCGAAGGGAAAACCATCCTCAAACATCCAGGGAGGACGTGTTTCGGTAGTTATCGAATCAACAGACGACACTGCGACCATCGAAGCAATGCTGAACAGCCAGTTCAAGCAGGTGGAAGGAAAAATCGTGTACAAGAAGATCGAAGAAGATGCTAAGATGAAGGAAATCGAGTTCAAGAATGCCTACATCGTACACTACAAGGAAACTCTTGACGTGAACAACGACGTGCCGATGACCATCGCACTCACATTCTCGGCTGAGCTTATCAATGTGGGCAACGCTGCGCTTGACAACAGATGGCCGAAAAACTAAACGCTCCGGGGCAACGCCCCTAAGCGGAATGTAAGATATTGCCGCTTGAAGGGCTCAATCCGTCAAGCGGCAATTTTATTTATTCACCTTAAAAAATCATTGCCGTTATGCTTGAGCAGAAGATGACAACCGTCAACATTGATGATGTTCCTCTTCCTTCCTTTCTTCAGGTTGTGTTGAAACAGTGCATCAATGATCATCATTATTTTGAAGTTCACATGGATATAGAGTCCGGTGAATTCTACAAGACTCATACGCTTGACAACAGCATGAACTGGATAGGCAAGCAAGCGGAAATCCTTTTGGGCGGCAACAGCTTCAAAGGGATAGTGACACATGTGGGACTGCACCGCTCGAAAGGCAATCACGGCTATCTGCTTATCCAGGGATATTCATTGACCTTCCTTCTTGAAACAGAACTAAACTGTGCTTCGTGGACCAATACCACGCTATTCAGCATAGTAAAGGAAATATGCGACAGGGCCGGTGTGCCTTGCGCCATCAAGCCGGAATATACAGCTGACATAGAATACGAATGCCAGTATATGGAAAGCGACTTCGACTTTATCCGCAGGCTGGCCAGACAATATCACGAATGGCTGTACTATGACGGGAAACAACTTGTATTCGGCAAGCCTGACAAACTGCCATCAGCCATACCGCTGGGCTACGGACGCGAAATATCCGACCTGAACATAGGAATCCAGACGCTTGCCCGCCCGGTAGAGGGAAACTCATACGACTCCGCCAACGGCAAATTCAGTAAAGGTGCCGCTTCCAATGTTCCTACCGGCATGAACATGCTGGGACAAACAGCTTTTGACGCATCTGTCAAACTCTTCAAATCGAAAGCATTCCAACATACGGAAATCAGGGTTGCCAACGACAGTCAGGCAGAAAACCATTTCCAAAAGAAACAGCAGAGCGATGCTTCGCCTTCACATTACATATCTTGTGAAACGGACTGCAACCGGATAACACTCGGCAGCGTAGTGGAAATACAAACCGCAATCCAGAACTTCCAATTTGATTTTATTGAAAAGACTTTAGGTGAATATTTCATCACTGAAATTACCCATATAGCCGGAACCGGAGAAAGCTATAACAACAACTTTACCGCACTCTACTCGCAGACAACAAGTCTTCCGGCTCCGGAAGTACCTCTACCCGTGGCGCAGACGCAGCAGGCGGTAGTGATAAGCAACGATGACCCCAAGAAACAGGGACGCGTACAGGTAAAGATGAACTGGCAGGGCGATGGCATGACAACCTCATGGATACGTGTCATGACTCCTGATGCCGGAATAAGCAATAAAGTATCAACCAACAGAGGTTTTGTCTTCATCCCTGAAAAGGACGACATCGTACTGGTTGGATTCCGGTATGACGACCCGAAACGTCCATTCGTAATGGGCAGCCTGTTCAACGGGAAGACAGGCACAGGCGGTGACAGCGGCAACAAGAAAAAGAGCCTGACCACCCGGAGCGGATGTACCCTCACCATAGATGATGACGAAGGCAGCATCACCATGACGGATCAGGCCGGCAACAGCTATGCCGCCGACGGAAAAGGAAACATCAAGATTTCCGCATCCAAATCCATCATGCTGTGCGTAGGCAAAACCAGCATTGAACTGGACAGCGAAGGGAACATCAAATCCTCCGCAGAGGCCCAGATTACGGAAACGGCCGTCAATGAAATCACGCAGACTGCAAAAACAATAAACAGCAGTGCCGAAGAGGCATATAACATAAAAGGAAGTGACGTGACCGCTACGGGAAGCAAAACTGCAACCCTTTCGGGTACCACGCAGGCAACCGTGGACTCCAGCGGAACAACCGCCATAGCTGGTACAATCGTAAAACTGAACTGACCTATGAGCAATGCCATACAACAAATAGCAGACAATATGCTCCACCTTTGGGAGAATACCGTGACACAACCGGTAAAGATGATACGCATTGTCATCAATCCGGGTGACGAAACCATGCTCAAGGCTTTCTATGACTACATGTTGGCCATCGACAGCGAAGAAGAAGACATGGTCTTCATCATCGCTCTCCCATTTACATCCGCAATGGAGTTCAGCAAAGATGTACTGCAATATATCAGCAAACAAATTGAGTACTGGAACAACTCCAAGAAGCCTGAAGACATCATTTTTGAAAAAGTGGAATGGCAGGCAGACGACAGCTCCATAAATAGCGGAAATGCAGCCCAGACAGTAGTGGAAAATCTCAACCAGCTGACCCGTGAACTTGTCAACGGTACCGACATGAAATGCAGCTTCATTTTCGATCTGGAAGGCACTGTGGACTATGAAGGATGCCGGCAATGGCTCAATCAGGCACTCTCCCAACCATTTGACAAACAGATGGTATGGGGAACCGGAGATATCATCGGTCAGGAACAATTCGGAAAACTCATGGCGACCTATCCGAAGGAAACGGCTTCCATCTATCCCCCGATAGATATGGACGGTGCAACCGAAAAACTGGCGGAACAGGCAGCCAACGAAGACCGGAGCGACCCTGCCGCTTCAGAATTCAGACTTGCACTGACCAGACTCATGAGCAGTGTAAAGAAAGGAGACGCTGCCCAAACAGACCTATACGCACGCAAATGCCTCGATATGGCACTTGCCAATGTAAAAAAAGACATGAACTGGCTGAGCCAGTTCGTAACGGTATATACCATCCTATATACAGACCGCATTAATCATAAGGATCTGGACATGGCTCTGTATTTTGCCAATAAAGCGGTAGAAGCGGCAAGGATGGGAGAAGGAAAACTAGACCCGTCTCTTTCGGGGCGTCTTCTCGGCAGTTCGCTTGTAGGGAAAGCATCCATACAGGTGCGAAAATCCGACTGGAACGATGCCGCAGAAACCTACCGAATGGGAGCAGACGCCTACGCAAACTGCAAGGATTACCTCATGCAAGCCGAAACGCTGAGGATGTGCGGATGGTGCTGGGAGAAAGCATACGATACGGAAAGGGCAACGGAGTGCTACATTGAGGGATTCCATCTGGCAGACAAACTGTCGTCAGACCTGATAAAGCATTCGTCTTACCCTTTGCTACTGCTCAAGCTGCTGGAAAGCCGGAAACGCCAGCCGTCAGTCAGCAATGAGGAAATTAACTCCGTGCTGAGCCGTGTTATAGGCAAAGACTGGGAGGACTTTCTGTATGAATACAAACGAAATCTAGGAAAATATCATGGAATGGATCAACAAAATATGGACGACCCTTCAGCAAATGTTCAGTGAAGGCCCAGGGTACATCAAGGAAAACCCCAAATCGGGCTACCTTGTAGTCATCCTGATTCTGCTGGTATGGCTGACAGGACTGATACTGGACTGGAAATGGACCTATGCCCGCCCCGGAAGCTGGGGAGGAAACTTCTGGCTTGACCTGCTGGGGCCAAACGGATTCCGTTTCTGGCTCGGAGTCATCGTAGTGCTGGCCATACTATTGTCGGCCTATCTGTTTTTCAAAACTTGAACCCACTCTAAAAACAACTATAAACTATGTCATCAGGAACAGGGTATTTCGACCAGGTAAGCGCACAGCTTGAAGCCACCGTAGGAGCACAGATGTCGGGTGTGGTTTCGGGAGCTTCCGCCAATGCGGAGGCGGGTGTATCCCCGTCCGTCAACGCGCTTGACACCGGACTGAAGGCAGCCACAGCCTTGGGCAGTCTGGCAGACAACGTGAGCGAGGCAGCCGTACTCCCCGTGCTCGGAGCACTGGGGATGAAAGGACAGGCGTGCCTGCCCATCTCCAAACAGCTCGACCCTGTAATCGGAGTGGATATTCACCTGGTGAACATACCACCGGCCACAAGCGTGCCGATGCCTCACCCATATGTAGGGACACTACTCTGTCCGCAGGACTTCATGACGGCGGCGGTAGCCTCGTATATCCCCCCTCCGCCCACAGCGGAAGAAACCGGGGATGCAGACTCGGCCAAGCTCGCAGAGATAGGCCACACGGCACTGACCATGGCCGTAGGTATGATGGGTGCCACCGTAAAAATCGGCGGATTCATTCCACGTGCCGTGGCTTCCACCCCCACACGCAGCATACCGCATGTACCGATGGGAGCCGGATTTGCGGCAAACTCGATACCCATACCCAAAAACAACGGACATGCCTTCATGGGAAGTCTGACCGTACTTGCCGACGGACTTCCGCTGTCGGGAGGAGGAACACACATGCATCTGGACTGCAACGACCTGGGCATGTCGAGCGTACACAAAGTGCCGGGACTGTTCCTGCCGACTGGCGTAATCAACCCGATTCCTCCGGCCAGACAGATTCTGACCAGCCCCGTACCCGTGCCGCTTAACCCGATGGCTGCTCTCTCACGCAAGTGCATGGGGGCTTTCGGAAGACTGTACAAGAAAAAGACCGAGAAACTGGCAGACAAACTGCATGGAGCCGTAAACAAAAAGATAAAGAGCGACAAGCTGAAGGACATGCTGCACAAGACCATCTGTACTGTAACCGGACACCCGGTGGACGTGGCAAGCGGCACATTCTTCACAGACGAGGAAGATTTCTGGATAGACGGTCCGGTCCCTCTCTCCTGGGAACGTACCTGGTACAGCCGGAGCGATTACCAAGGGCCGCTGGGTAATGGATGGCATCATGCATACGACATGGGTATCGTAGTAGAAGACGGTATCCTCACCTTACGAATGTCCGACGGAATACCCGTAGCCTTCCCGCTACCGACTGAGAAGAAACCCTCGTTCATCCGCTCAGAGCGCAAAGAAGCCAGAAAAGAAAAGGACGGCTACTGCATCTGGGACATGGACGAAGACCTGTACTACCGATTCACACAGAAGGAATACGACTCCGTACATCTGCTGGAAAGCGTATCGGACGCGAACGGATTCGCCATACGGTTCGGATACAACAGCAAGGGATACCTGAAGGAGATTACCGACAGCGCAGGAAGAAGGCTCGCCGTGGAATGCGACGAGCGTAACGGACACATTCTGGAAATAAAAGGCCCTCCTCCCGAAAACAAGGGAGAAGAAACAATACTCGCATCCTACGAATATGATGCGGAGGGAAACATGACATGCCAGCGTAATGCTGTGGGCGATGCCATGCGGTATGAATACGAAGGAAGGCTGATCGTAAAGGAAACATGGAGAAATGGACTGAACTGGTTCTTCGAATACGACGGCAGCGAGATCGGAGCCCGATGTGTACACACATGGGGAGACGGAGGCATATACGACCACAAGCTGCAATTCCTGGACGGAATGACCAGAGTGCTTGACAGCCATGACAAGCCAACAGAATATTACCACAAGGACGGACTGGTGTATCGGAAGGTGGATGCCAACGGAGGCGAACACCGGTGGAAATACGACTCGGACCGCAAACTCCTGCAGGAAACCGACCCGGCAGGCAACAGCAGCCTGTATAAATACGACCGCTGGGGAAACTGTACCGACAGTTCCGACCCGGGAGGCGGCAGTGTATCAGCCGTATTCTTCCGCAAGGGAGCATTGCGCAACAGGCCGCTGAGCGTGACCACAGCGGACGGAGGAACATGGAAGTTCGATTACGACACAAAGGGAAATGTGACCAAAAGAACCAATCCGGAAGGAGCGGAAACGCAGATAGAGTACCGCGAAGGACTGGCCATAAGCATCACTGACCCGTATGGTGTAAAAACCATACTGAGTTACGACAAGGACGGAAATCTGACGGAAGCCTCAGACAGCCGGGGAAACACCTCAAGCTACCGCTACGACGGACTGGGACGCTGCACGCAGGTGACAAACCCGAAGGGTGCCGTACAGACAAGACACTATGATGCCATCGGACGCGTAACGGAAGTGGAAGACTTCGACGGGAACCACATACACCTGAGATATGACGGCATAGACAACCTGCTGGAATACCAGGACGACCTGCAAAAAGTGGAATACACCTACTCGGGCATGTGGAAGCTGACACACCGCAAGGACAGCCGAGGTGTAGTAGGTTTCCATTATGACAGGGAAGAACGGCTGCGCCACGTGATAAACGAACGGATGCAATACTATGAGTTCGACCTTGACGACGTAGGCAACGTAATCCGGGAAACAGGGTTTGACCGGGGAACGAGGATATACCAACGCGACATAGCCGGACGTGTAACCAGTGAAAGGTTGACGAGCGGAATCGTGCGGGAATACGAATATGACAATGCATCGAGGGTAACAAGGGTGTCGTATGTGACCACGGATGAACCCGACCAGACCTACCGGTACGGAATATCGGGAAGGCTCGTGGAAGCCACACGAGGTGAAAGCCGCGTGGAGTTCGCCTACAACGCACTGGGACTGCCGGTAACGGAAACATCGGACGGTGAAACCATCACACGCACCTACAACAAGACCGGACAGATACTGTCCCTGCAGAGCACACTCGGGGCGAATCTGGAATACAAACGTAACGAATTCGGAGAACTGACGGAGTTCAGAGCCGGAGACGGCTGCGGGGACGGTGAAATGCCGTGGAAGTCACAGCACAGCTACGACACACTGGGCTTTGAAACAGAACGTATGCTGCCCGGAGGCGTAATGCGAAGTTTCGCTTACGACAACATTGGCCGCCTTGTGGATGCACGCACGAGAAAGGATGCGCAGACACGCCACATGCGCCGCTACCGCTGGGGCAAGGCAGACCGGCTGCTCGCAACGGAAGACAGCAGACGGGGAACGACCCGGTACGGGTACACCCCGAACGGGCAGCTGGAGTATGCCGAGTACGGAGACGGAACGGAACAGTGGAGAAAGAGCGACAGCCTGGGAAACCTGTATCCCGACCCCGACTGCACGGTACGCCGCTTCCTGAAAGGCGGAGCCATGGAACAGGACGGAAAGTGGCACTGCGAGTATGACAAGGACGGGAATCTGACAGAACGATACATCGGTACGGGAAGATGGCTGGACGGAAAGAAGGAACACTGGAAATACAGGTGGAACGCTAACGGTTCGCTGGCAGAGGTGGTACGACCCGACGGTGAGGAAGTGACATTCGAATACGACGCGCTGGGAAGAAGGCTGTCAAAAAGCTTCGGAACGACCGTGACACGCTGGATGTGGAACGGGAACGTGCCACTGCATCAGTGGAAGCAGAGACGGAGCTACTCAAGGGAACAAAGTGCGTGGCAGACCGAGAAAGAACGAAAGGGACGCACGCTCTGGCTCTTCGAGGAGGAATCCTTCGTGCCTGCCGCCATGATAAAGGAAGGCAGGGCCTATTCCATACTGACAGACCATCTGGGTACGCCTACCGAGGCATACGATGCGGACGGTAATGAGGTGTGGAGCAGAACGCTGGACATGAACGGTGAAGTAATAGAGGAAAACAGAAATATCGGTATGATACCGTACCTGTTCCAAGGGCAGTACTATGACCATGAAATTGAATTAGCGTACAACCGTTTCAGGTATTACTCGCCACAGATGGGAATGTATGTCTCGCAAGATCCCATTGGACTCGTGGGGGGAATACTAAACCTATATGGGTATGTATATGACACAAATGTGTGGGTGGATCTATTCGGATTCACAGGAACGTATATTTTCACTGATGGTACAACATCATATATAGGGAAAGGACCTAAATCAAGAATGGAGAGCTCTATGCGCACTCGAATAGACGGCACAGATAAAGCAACGGCTTCGGTTCATATGGATTTCGGTGACGATGAAATGGGATTTATGGTTGAACATAGATTAATGAAGTTATACAGTGCAAAAGAATCATCTAATTTTGTAAATGCTATTAATTCGCCAGGATTAAAGAAATATCAAAACGCATCTAAAGAAACACAGGGTATAGTAGATGCATATGCAAAACAAATGCAAGAAGAATTTGAGTCCAAAAAGAGAAATAGTTATAATTAGTCCCATTATGAAAACAATTGAGTATCAATATAATCCAGCAATCAATTTTTTAGAAATTGATCCTAAATTTATCCCAGAAGGGGTGGAATATGCAAAAGATAATGGATATAATAATTTAAGAATAAGAGTTTTAAATTCGACCTTTAATGACAAATATGTCCTTGACTTTAGTCCATTCAAGGATTTTTCTGATTTAACAGGCCTGATTATTGACGATGACTTTAAGATTATAAAAACAATTGCGATTTCCAATATTCAAGAATTACATAATCTATCTTATTTGGCTCTGAACCCATCTATATCCATAAACGTCTCAAAGTTATATTCGCTTACTCAATTAGTCATTAAAAATGATCAAAATATTATAGGTCTTAATCAATCTGCAAGATTGAAAAGTTTACAGATTTTTTCAACTAAACATAATGATTTAACCCAGCTTGCTGGACTAAATAATCTGATGGATTTAACCATAATAGGTGGGAGAATCCGCAATTTAGAGGGTATTGAACATTGTCCTAACATCACGGGACTAAAGCTACAGTATTGCAAATATCTAACAAATATAGATGTTATCAATAATACAAAAATTCAAAAATTATATATAGAGAGGTGCAGCAAAATTAAAGATTTGTCGTGTCTGGAAGGAAATTGCAATCTCAATGATGTTTTTATAGATAATGTTGAGTCTATTAGATTTGTGCCTTCATTATCCAATTTGGAGAAATTAAGATTTTGGAATTGTATTGATGGAGATTTAAAGCCTCTACTGAGTAATAATCATTTATTATATATATATTTCTATCCTAATAAACGGCATTATACACATTCATTAAATGAAATTTTAGACGCAAAAAAATAGTATTTGATATGTCGTGGGTTATTTCGAGAGCGTTAGTGCTAACCTGAAGGCCGGTGTAAGCTCACAGGTGAAGGGCATGGTCAGCCTGTCCGTGTCTAAGCAGCTCGACCCGACCATCGGCATGACATCCACCTCTTGACAATACTGTCCACTCCCGTCGTCCCATACCTCACCCTTATGTTGGAGCATTACTGAAGTCAGAGGACTTCTTCGCGGAGGCCTTTGCGTCCTACCTAATTTTCCCTCCGTAGAATGCGGGAGACGCAGATGCCGCAACGCTCTTAGAGTGTCATATACCATCAAAACGATACTCATAGGTATGCTGGTATGAATAAGATTTGATAAAGAAGATACAATAATCCGTATCACACCTAAAGAAATGCAAAAGCTACAATAAGAGGAATTAGCAAATTGGTATAGAAGATTCCTCTACTCAATTATTAGAATATAAAAGTGATAATGTAATAAGAGGTAATAAAATTAATGGAATTAGTATAACTAATAAAAGATTATTATACTCTTCTATCGCTTTTTGGGCATACACCGTATCTTTAGAACAATAATATTCAAACTCATACGCATAGCCGATGAAAAAAGGTACTCCTGGGTCTTTGCCCCGTAGTTTATCCAGCTCCAATCTACCTTCTTTACGCATTTGAGCATCTTGTACATTTAAAGTTTTATCTATTGCCAAATCCATGGCCTTAAAAAAATCACGTTTTTCCTCTATTATTTGCCTTATATCCATTGAATTATTTTTTTAATTTCTTCTACAAAGATACCCAATTTCATTATTAACATTAATAAGTTCCTGAAAATATTTTCAAGTATCAATAAGTTTTCTTATATTATGCGCATCTTTATAAACATATAAATATAACCTTTAATCCCTTTGTAGTTTAAAATGAATAACAACCGGACATATTATGGCGAGTATTCACTAGCCTACTGGATACAGATGATACTGAAGCGCAACATAGTGTTGCCTGAATATCAGCGTACATTTGTATGGAACAAAGATGACTATACCAACCTGATTGACTCATTCAAAGAAAAACAATTCATCCCACCTGTGACTATCGGAGCTTATAAAACAGCAAACGGACAAGATAACCTGATCATTGATGGCCAGCAGAGACTTACATCCGTACTCCTGGCATACATCGAACGTTTCCCCAAAAAAGAGGCAGGATCTGGGAATATAGAAAGCCTTGCGAATGAAAACGATGATGACTCGGATGACGATGAACAGGAAAATATGATTGAATGGACTTTTAAAGAGCTATTGGCCAAAGGTAATAGCAAGGAAGAAATTATGGCTAAATGTCCTCAAGAAAAATATGAAAGCCTTGAACATCTGGACGATGATTTCTTTAACAAGAATTTCCTTGGTTTTGCTTATATCGTTCCATCAACTACTACGGAAGAAGAACAACAGAAGTTTTTCTCCACCTTATTCAGAAACATCAACATACGCGGAAAGTCACTTTACGTACTGGAAAGCCGAGCTTCTCTCTACTTCCTGAACCATCAGCTCAAAGAATGGTTTGATCCCGGATTCTGCAAGGAAATATCAAGCAGTGTCGTTGATAAATCCCGAAAAAGCAGTATGGACTTTGTAAGATATGCGGCATTACTCTCGCAGTACAAGAAAAAGGGTTCGGAAAGAGGTATCGGGTATGGATATGCAAGCAAAATGGAAAGCTATTATGAAACATACATTTACTCTGTTGTAGGAGACAAAGATTCTGATATATTTGGTAGGTTTACCAATATTTTCCCAGATAAGGATTACAAACCATATCTGAATAGCATTGACACCCTCATTACAGAACTTGGCTATAAGAGACGTTTTCAGTCAATCATAGATCTGGATATTTATTTTTTCGGGCTTATCTATTTCATAGCTTTTGAGAAGAGGACACTAGATACATCCAGAAAAGAAGCATTAGAGGAGGAGTTGAAAAGCGCAATCAGGGACATAAAGGGAAATAACAATCTGCATACGAAATCTCCTGCGTGCCTCAAATATCTGCGTGAAAGAATTTCCAAATCAATTGAGATATATCAAAAATATTTAAGTAGGCCATGAGTGTGCATTCTGACTTCATATTAGCACCTGTATCGGATATCCTGTGTGATACATCCACCATAACCCACTCAATGAGTTGGGGAATTGAAATGTACCCGTTGTGGGATAATATCATGCAATCTATCTTCATGAAAATGACAGGTGCGCAAGAGCAAAAAATGAAATGTATATGCTGGGAAATCGCCACCATAGATTTTGATTTGCGACGTGATATATACTTCCCTTGGGAATTGAAGGAATGTTCCCGAATGACTGATAAAAGAAAAGTTCTAAACTTTCTAAGACAGGCAATTGTCAAACAAAAAAAGGACTTTGACTTCTCGACAATAGACACCAATGAAATATGGAACAGCACAAAAGATATCCTGGACGAGTTTCATGCAAATACAAGCAGTATGGGCTTTTGTGAAAGAGAGTATCAGGAATATGTGGAAATCTTCAGCAGCATAGGAAAAGATTGTCTTGACATTTCTGCATTCTTCAAAAACTGTAGTAATTGTACCCATAAAAATGATAGCAACAAACCATTTACATGTACCATAAAAAAAGGACTAAATGAGATGTATAGCTGCCTGTATCTTCACAGAAACAGGTGTGCCCATAATCTGACCTCATACCAGCAAAACAGACCCTCGTTGGAAATTCTTTCCGGCATAGACTCTGTTTATGAAAACTATTATATAAGATTTGCGTTACTGATCATTATAGACAAGATGATGATTAGTCTTTACCGAATCTTTCAACATGAAGCTGACCACTTGAAGCTATTCTAGAATAAATGTTTAACGAACTAAAAATGAACATTATGAACATCGCTTATTCAACACTAAGTTCCAACTTTGGCAAAGTTAAGGATCTACCAACATCAGCGGTCGGTAAACTAATCGGCGGAAAAGTAGAAGAGAATATAAAGGCCAGCTTCTTCACCAACGCCTGTGCAATACGCTTGTCGTATGCCTTTAATTATTCGGGTATGCCCATATCACGCTATGACGGTGCCACATCTTCGGGAAAGGACAAGAAATGGTATCTTTATAGAGTAACTGACATGCTTAGCTTCATCAAGCAAAAGATAGGTGGCACACCGATAAAAGGGAAAAAACTGGAAGATTTCAAAGGAAAAAAGGGAATCATAATCTTCAGGAACTGTAATTGGAGCGACGCTTCCGGACACGTGGATTTGTTTAACGGTGAAAAAGTGGAAGGAAAAGCTTATTTTACGGATTGCGGTGATGTTGAGCTCTATGTATTACAATAATCAAGAGAGAGAATCATGAACAGAATCCTATTGTATTTTTCATTCATCTGCACAGTCGGGCTTGCATGTTGTACGAGAACGCCTGACGAGAAGTTGTTCGTGGTCGAAGATAACGGTTTATTCGGATATGTCTCAGAAAGCGGTGATACTGTAATACCATGTATGTATCCATTTGTCTATACCGACACAATCAACCATATTGGATTTGTGGCTGAAGGAAACGGGAAAATAGTATGCCTTGACAAAAAAGGCAATAAGCTTTTTAACGTATTCAAATATGACAATGGACCCGACTACCCACAAGAAGGATTATTCAGAGTCATAGACGAAGATGGCACCATCGGATTTGCAGATACTATGGGTAAGGTAATCATCCCTCCAAGCTATAAATTTGCCTTCCCTTTCAAAGATGGCAAGGCAAAGGTTACGTATGAAGGACAATCTGTAAGCAACGGTGAATATACTGTCTGGGAATCTTCTTCCTGGATATTTATTGATAATCCTTTATGGAAAGAGAGGAAATAAAAACAGCCATTATGAGCTAATTGGATTAATTAATAGTGTGAAAAAGAGAGCCAGCTAATTGTTTATTAGCCGGCTTTTTTATTGGTATGTTCGCTGATTATTCCTTTCAAAGTTTGGTAAGCAATACGAAAAAAGGTTCCCTTTTTCATAGGAAACTGTTTCAATCGACTTGCCCAATAAAACTGCATAAGCATTTTTGTATAAATCAAACAATTGAGTAATATAAAGATAGTCATTAAATATAGCTATAATTCAGTATCAACATCCGCTTTGAAACCGATAAGTCTCAATCCATTTCTTGGATGTTTGCTTTGTAGTATTTCTTTCTGCATATTCATATTTACATGCGTATAGATTTGCGTCGTAACAATACTGCTATGTCCGAGAAGATTCTGGATATATTTTATATCAACCCCTCTTTCCAAAAGTAATGTAGCAAATGTATGCCGAAATGTATGAGGGGTTACTCTCTTGTTCATCTGCAGACCGGTTACACACTTTTTGATTAACAATCTAACTGACTGCTCGGACATTCTATTCCCTAAGCGGTTTACGAAAAAAAAGGTCTGAGGGTGTACTAAAGCATAATACTCTTTCAGAATATCAAGTACTTCCGATGAACATATTTGTATTATTCGCTCCTTACTGCCTTTACCATTCACTTTTAGAACACCATTCTCAAGATCTATATCATTACAGGACAGACTGCATAGTTCTGCAACCCGTATTCCTGTAGCAAACAGGACTTCGATCATGCATACATCACGTGTTCTGGCCAAATAAGTGTAGCTTTGAGGTTTAACATTCTCTTCCCTTATTTCGTACAAATATCTGAGAATCTGCTCGACCTCATTATAGTGCATAACGACAGGCAATACTTTAGGCTCTTTTACCTGGAGTCTAATTTTTCTTATAGGATTTACAAATAAATCATTCTCGTATTCATAATACGAGAATAAGGCTTTCAGTGATGCTATCTTTCTTTTAATTGTCTTTGGCTTAAATGTAGATATAGTCTGTATATATCTTTTTATCATTTCTTTGGTTATGTGTTCAAAATAGGTAACATTAAAATCACCGTTGACAAAAGTCTCAAACTGAAATCCATCTACCTTATAGGCTTTAATCGTCTTTTCACTTAGTCTTTTTTCATATCGACAATGAGACAAAAAGTCACTCATCACATTTTTAATAGCTGTATAACTTCTCTGCTGTTCAATTACTTCTTTCATTCTGGTATATATTAAAGTTTCGCAAAGGAAAGAAATACAAAGCATAGAGAAAGTGAATATCAACAGGAAAAATACCGGCATGAATAACTGATAACTTAAAATTATGGCAACATTTGATGTAGTGATACCAACTTCTAAAAATATAGAAGAAACACATTTCTCTATATGTTATACTTTAAGGTCTATATTAGCTCAATCTATACAGCCACAGAACATATATGTTGTAGAAAATGTACCTAATACTGGCGTAAAAGAACACATTAATCGTTCTTTTGGTAATTTAGTAAAAGTCATTGATGGACTTAATAAGCCAATCAATATAGCATATGCAAGAAATCTAGGAGCAAAAATGTCCCAAAGTGATATTCTTGTTTTTATGGATGATGATGTTATTATTGGTCGCAACGATTTTTGTCAAAAAGTAATAGAAATCATGAAATACAATGATTTCTGTTGTGGTGCAAAAAGATTTTGGACAACGACAGAATGGCATAAATATCTATCTTTAAGCTTTCAAATGAATCATAATTTACAGATTCTAAAGAGTAAATCGTTTTTACCACAGTCTATAGAGCGCTCAACAGGAAATAAAAATTGCAGTGAGTTCACTTATATCGGTAATTTTGGAGCAATAAAGAAAGATGTATTTAACTCATTGGAAGGTTTTGATGAAAACTATGAAGGATGGTTATATCAAGATACAGATCTAATTATGAGATTGTGTGTAAATAATTACAAATACGAGATATTAGCTTATACTGATATCTTTTGTTATCATTTAGGACATCCTGCTGACAAACAATTATATCGTAAAATCAACAAAGAAAAATATTTAAAAAAACAAGAGCAGTTAAAAATTAAATTCAATAATAGTAATTTCTTTGGAAGATTCGACTCTGATAATGTAGAAGTTATCACATATTCTGAATGAAGAAAATACTCTATAGGCGAGAAGGTATATCTCGCCTATAGAGGTGTCTATTTCATTTTGATCAATTTATTATATGAATTTATATCTAATCTTTGTAGGGCATTTTCAGCAACATGCATTAATGAGGCTGAAACAGCTTGCTCACCCCATTTGTCTCGATTATTTTCCATCCAGTTATATATTAATGGACCAGCAATCTTAACTTCCATTCTCGTTAATGCATTAATACAACTTCTTATGAGATGTGGATCTGTTTCAGTTTGAAGTATATTTAATAAATTATCAATTGCTTTATAAATTGGTTTTTGACCACAAATATCAACCGCACTTTCTTTGACTGTCCTATTTTTTTCTCTTAAAACATTTACTAATGTATTATCTACTTCTTCATCATCAATATTTATCAAAAAATCCTCTATTTTTGTTCTAACTTTATCAATACGCCCCATTCTGGCATTTGACAAATATTTTATCAACCAAGAAACAGCAGCACTTTTTTCAACATGTTTTTTTTCAATTATTTTACAACAAAGACTGGCTACAAAATCCCAATAATCTGCATCATCCATCTTTATGCTATCTCTATGCCATTCTTGTAGAAATTTTGTTTTAATAGTATCTATATATTGCGAAAGAACAAAATCAGAAGTGAATACTAAAAATTTGAGTAACCAACTTATTCTTTGAAAACATCCATTCTTATAATCTCCTAAAGTTGTTAGGTAAATATTCAAATCTATAATAGAGTCTCTATTGCAATAAATAGTTGAAATATTATGGCATAAAATATTACATATTAATTCAAGATTGCATGAATTTATTTGATTAGCAATTTTGTAAAACTCTTTAACTACAGATTCCTCAAAAGTATAATTTTTTAGTAAATGACTTATGTAATCTTTTACATCTATAGCCCTTCTACACTGAGATATTTTTTCTTTTAGTTTCGATTTAAAAAGGGGAATATTATTTTCGTTATAATGTAATATTGACCAATGTCGAATATCAAAAGGAGTTGATTTGGATATATCCTCTTCTTTCGAAATAATAATAACAGAATTTCGAGTTCTCAATGTATGAGCTATACCTAATTCATAAAATACATTCGGGTTATTTTCCGAAATATCTACAATAATAATTTCGGATTTAGCTATACCTTCAAGAATGTTGGACATTATAATATCTTGACCTGCTATATCATCTGCTCTTTTTGCTTGAATTCCCAAACTGTTACAGACCTCATAAATCACCCCTAATGAAATATTAAATGATTCTTTAATAGGCATTATAACAAATGCTGTGCATAAATTTATATCCAAATTGGATAAAGCATAATCTCTTGGATAATCCATAATTTTAAGTTATCAGTTATTCGTATATAGCAAAGATACAAAATCAGTATAATTCTACGATATATTTATCTTTTTTTTCTTTTTATCTATCACAAGAATAGCTATTTTCATAACTTTTCAGACTAAAAACAGACCTTTTTTCCAGAACTGTTTGGAAGGAATACATTTTCATTTTATATTTGTTTTTGAGATATCCTTTTTATTTTTCGAAAGCGGGGCTCTGCTTTAATCAGAATGTTATTAATCCTGATTCATAACCATTAAACAATAACAGTATGGGAGCATTGAGAGCAACCGTAAGTATACGTGGAAGAGAAATAGATATTCTTTTTTCTCACATTGAATTCAGTCGCAAGACAGATAATAAAGGCAGACCTGTAACATCTGTTATAGGAGGAAGACTAACATTCAGCATAGAGGCTACTAAGGATACTGAGATTCTTGAAGCAATGGTGAACAGTCAATTCAAACCAGTCAGTGGGAAAATCATTTTTTACAAAACTGATGACAATTCTATCTTTAGAACTATTGAGTTCAGATGTGCGTATATAGTTTTTTACAAAGAAGTATTTAACGTGGACAAAAAGCGACCACTCTTTACAACAATAACACTTTCAGCTGACAGTCTGATTGTTGGTAATGCTTTTTTGACCAACAGCTGGTAATTGTCTGCTGATACATTTATACAAAACGAATGAAAGCAGGGCCAAAAATAAAATCCGGCCCCGCTTTCTAAATAACCCCAAAACTTAAGAATCTAAGACAATCTTCTCTATACCTATTTCTCCAACATCCCTGCTTCCCTCTCTATATCCGGAGCAAACAGTTCGACTTTAGTGTTTCTGTTAGCTTCTACAGGCAAATAATCTGATATGCCACCTTTACTATCCACAACAATTTTTTCAGCTTTTACACCTCGGCATTGCAGTTGATCCGAGATATAGTTGGCTCTTGTCAGACTCAACGAATCATTGATAGCAAAGGTTCCTGTTTCCTTATCAGCTGCACCAGTAACCTTTACATATAAATCGTATTTAACGGCAACTCGGGCTAATGCATCAAGATTAATAGATTGTGGCCTATCTGTAAGCTGTACCGAATTTAAATTGAAAAAGAAATATACAGGTGAACCAATGATTCCATTAGAAAAACAATCGGCATATTTTTTCTTATATGTAGAATCTACTTCCGAAAAATATTTTGGTTCCAATTCTTCAGCAGCACATACCCCTTGAGTATTATTGCCATTTGAACACAGGCTATCTTCCGGATCTGTTACAGGAACCTGACTTGAACTTTCGTCAACCGATTTGCCATTCCATTTCTTATTCTTCAATCTTGCCAAGAGCGAGTTCAAACCACTATAATTATTTACAGGGTAAGTGTGTCCGGCATGTTCACTACTATCGGCAAAAAGATGGGAATACTTATCGAGCAATCCTTCTATCTCCATAACTTTTTTCAGTTCAATCAAAGTCCGTTTGTTCTTCTCATTCTTACCGGCATAGTAATGGTTTTCCGCTGAAAGAGAATTGGCATATCCAACCAACTGTTCATTCATTCGCATATAAGGTCCTGCATCAACAACACGTTTCCAGCCTGTTTTTCCAATAGAGAATGACAATCCCGCTGTAAGCAGAAGCATATTGTCTCCTGGACGATTCGGACGGCCTAAACCATCGAAATTCTGAAAGGTAGTCATGCCAGAAAGTTCCATAAGCAGACTTACTCTTTTAGAGAGTTTATATTGTCCTTGGATGCCATATGACAGAGCAAACGGATTATTGCCATTGGTAGCATGATGTATCATTCCGACACCAGCAAAAGGCGCAACAGTCCATCGTACCTGTTTCTGTCTAGCATACCTGCGCCCCAATATATTCCACATCAGATCCGCATGGACATAATGATACTTCTGATCGGACAACAAGCCGTCCTTAAACGCCATTCCATTGTAATTGATACGGCCGCCTACAGCCGGAGTAAACCATTTGCCTACAGCAAAACTGTAGGCTGGCTTCATACGGCCAAACAAATCATCACACCCCAACGGTGTTCCAAGAAACGTATTCAGTCCACCTGCAACTGTGACAAACCAGTTGCCGCTTCTACCTGCCGGAACAAGCACACCATCAAGACTGGTTGGCTCCAGAGGTTGTAAAATTTCCTGGCTATACTCATGCGATTTACTTTGTACAGTATCTGTATAAAGATATTGCTCACTTGCATACGTTTGTATCGTACATAACGCAGCAAAAAAAATAGTAATCAGTTTTATCATATTCGAATTAATTATGAGTTAAAAAATTACCTAACGCCAATTCTTTGCCAATTAACGCTTAGGCTTCTTGCCACTGGCAGGACGCATCATACGTGATGCCATCCTCATGCAACGCCGTGCCCAGGCACGGTTGTCCTCGTCTTCATCACGTCCCCATTTGAGTTCGCTTCCACCACCTCCACCACCATGTGTTTCGGCAAAAGTAGTGGCATCATCCACCATTCCGAGAAACAGCATTGTAGCACATTGCATGACTTCAGTACCGCGTTCTGCTACAGATCGGACAAGTGAGTCGTCAAAAATCTGCCGTTCTGAAAGGGGCAACCTTGCCGATAAGCCACGATGTTCGTTAACCATTTCTTCCAGCATTGCGTCTTTAAGCAGACTGTCCACTTTGGAATGTACATCACGAGAATACCGGTAAGCTTCTTCTTTCAGTTCTTCTGTCCGCTCTTTAATGGCATTCATATTCTCCCTTAAATCAGAAAGCTGTCTATCAGCGACATCAAGCTTATTCTGTTTGTCTGCCAGTTTCGATTGAATAGCAGCCAATTCTCTTTCGAGTTTTTCTTTCTGTTCTGAAATGGCAGAAGCATCGCCCTTTTGTGCCTTCAATTCATTCTCCAACGATGATAACTGAACCTGCTTTTCCTCCATATCGTGCTTTAGATTCTCTACCATGGAGGTAAGGCCCTTCACTCTGCGTTCTGCCAATCTAATGTCAGACTGGAGTGAAGCCAAGACAGCCTTATGGCGTTCAATCTGTTCTTCTTTGGTTGTACACTCTTCGGAAAGCATACGCCGGTATTCTTCCGTGGATCTGTGCTTAGCACCTGTCTCCGCAATACTTGTACCTCGTGACATTCCCCATTTTCTGTTCACCTCCGCAAAATCACTGTGAAGCTGCTTCATTCGCTCGCTATATTCAAACTTATCCTTTCCCGCAAAAATCTCTTTGTATGCAAACCGTCCATTTTTGATTGGCAAAAGCGTACAATGGACGTGCGGGTTCAGTTCATCAAGATGTACAACAAAAGCTGCAATGTTCTCCTCTCCATATTTATCAGAAACAAATGAATAAACGTCTTTTGCCCATTGTTCAATTTCCGGCTTTCTTACAATATGAGAGTTATCGCTATCTTTGGAGAAATCCACCTTCTGATTGCCAAAAGCAAGTTCCTGCATACGTTCTCTTGAACCACCAAAAATAATGTTTACTACTGTACGGTATTTGGGTTCAGCCAGTCCTTCATTAGGGTCCTTTATTCCACGACTACGCAACAATACCGCAATCCGGTCTGGGATGCTGCGACTGATATCTACCTGCTGCACCTTTCCACCGCGAACAATCTCAAAATTGAGGCGTTCACGTGTAGGATCATAGTTTCCCTTGCTCATAGCATATTCTGTGGCTTTTGCACTACGACAACGCAGATGCTCATTACTTTGTGCCCTGGTAATGCCTTTTGATACATGTACATCAAGTACCTGTTTTGCTTTAACCATACTACAATTTTATGAATTCAGGATAATTCATGTGTCCCAGCTTGCTGCTTGTCTGGACACCTCTCCCTGTGACGTAAGTCACCAGGGGTATTAGGCTCCCCCTTCCCTCTGTTTCGTGGCAGACGGGCAAGCCCGGATGCCATTTACAAAAGGTAGTACGCCATGCTGCTGAAACAACAAGAAATATCCATGGTTATACAATCATTTGAAATCGGTTAGAACTCAGATAACCTCTTGCGACTTTGCAAGCAATGAAAGAAAAGGGGAACGAAGGAATTTGAGTTCTTTTTTCATTTGCGAATTATCTATATCAACATCATTATCTGTTCCGGTTACCACTAGTTCTGCAAGATTCTTGCATAATTCAAGAAAGTTATCCCATTGACCATAACAATCATTCTGGAAAAAATCATGTAAAGGCTTCCTATCATCAAACCTTGATTTTCTCAAGACCTTTTGTAATGCGGCAAAGGCAATACAACTCATTGTTATTTCCCTTATTTCGTTCTGCTGTTCACAATAAGAAGCCGATTCATCTAAAACGGTACCAGATACCAAGAACTCTTCTTTTTTGAACAATGCACCAGTTTTCTGTTGTATCATCTCAGTACATGATTTACCTGTCATGACTGAATCTGTTTTGCCAACAATCCAATTGGACAATGCTTCCATCAAGCGTATGGTAAAAGTAGATTCTTCATGTACATTATCAGTCTTTTCCTCCTGTTCATGCAATGCCATAGTGATTACTACACTTTTTGCCAACTTAACCCTTTTCAATTGCCCCATTTCCTCAAGAGCATCCAAAAACGAACGTACAGTTGCACGATGCCAACGCCATTCCGTTGCAAGGTCAGATATGGTCACATGACACTGATGCGGTTCAAGTACATAATCCATTCTTCTTAAAAAAGGGGAGATAAAACCATTTTGTGACTTGTCCAATAAATCACAATATGCTTCCGTTCGTGTTTTTCTTTCACCGACTTTTTCTTTAAGGAAGTCAAAGACCTCCACGTCCGCTATTATTGAAGCGGATAATTTTTGCTTATTTTTCATTCTGTCATGTTTTAATTGATTGATTATTCATGCGGATGATACCAGATGCCACTATCCGCAAAATCGTGGCTTTATGCGTGATGATAATTGTAATAGCTTTTGAGCAGTTCATCAGGATGTTTCAACAAAATCTGGACATTATCCGTATCCTGACATTCGGATATTACCTTTGATGATGGGTAAAAAAGGGACGCCGTAAGAAACAGACCAATACTAATCGATAGTGTGTACAAATGTGGTATGGCAACAGCAACCAATGCTGCTATAGCCAAAATGACAACCGTTCTTGTGCGGTCATGTACATTCTTCATCCATCGGTCAGACCATTTGAAAGAAAACATCATTATACAAAAGATTGTCGATAACATAATCCCCAGCCTGTCCTTTAGCAAAAATGTACTGTCGTAATGAAAGAGCAGTAGCAAAAGAAGCCAAAACCGAATATAGAACTTTCGTGCCTTGATATTCATAGCCATTATCAAATAGAAATGTGTCATTATACGTCCTTTATTTCTGTACAAAGCAACAGGTACAACGACCGGTATTAAAAGGAAGATGAAATGTAAGATAATCCAAATCATAGTTTGTATATTTCTGGAATTGTAAAAATGGAATATTTATCTAGTTCTAATCGAACAAGGCCATATGTAGCCATCTGGATGATAACCTCCGTGTCTTTTGCAGTCAGACTATCGGGACTAGTTTTAATGCGCTGCTTGAATAGAGGATCTTTTTTACGATAAGCAGCCAATGCCTTATCCAAATCATTCTCAGGGATTATCCATATCGTTCCTTTTTTATATGCACCATTGGAACGGTATGCTTTCAGCATCAGGTTCCGTGAAACCCAGTATCCTGTTCGTCCACGTCCTTTGATGAGTTGCTCCTTATAAAGATTGTCATTGACCACTTCTATCCAAGTCTGGTTGGCATCAATCCAATAAACAAGCCGCTTGTATAAAGTATGTCGCATTCAGTATAGACTTACATAAAATCAAGCAGTATGTCTTCTTTTTCCTTCTTGTACTTGAAGGTTCCTCCTTTGGAATGCACATCAAGATCAAGACATAAATCACCATACATCTGTTCTAATGAATCATACACAGTTGCTGTGATAAAGGTTACCATTCCCTTATCATTTGTCCGTGCATTCATCTTAAACATCTGTCCAAATGAAGGATTGGAATAGGCACAAGTGCAATGGCCAAACTGTTCAGTCAGCATAGGAATATGATGATAAAGGGTTATTAACTCCATATCATCCTCAAACATATCCATTACTTCTTCCAAATCATACTGATCTCTTAGTGGGAATGTCAGTAATACATAATCTCCATAAAACTTTGGCTCCTCCATTGTTGTCACATCAAGCAGTTGCGGCAACTGTAGTGGAACAAACGATAAAAAATCATCCAAAAAATGTCTCAACATAATACCAAATATTTCAAATAGAATTTATAATGAACTTATGAAAATATCAATGAGCATACCTGGCAGATCATTCAATCTTTTATCCCCAGTTTCCATAGTCGTTGCCAGTATCTCAAAAGCTCGGGGAATACAGGCTGCCATATCATACAGTTCTTCTTTTTCTCTATGTGAAAGTACAGCTGTACTTAAATGATCCAAGGATGCATAAGGCTGTAGAATCATGTAAATATAGGCCAACGCCTGTTGCTTATTTTTTACTTTTCCTTGATGTATATCTTCAAGACACATTCGAGTATTCTGAATTAACCTACGATTAGTGCGCATTGCTATATATACCATAGCATCAGTGTAGATTATGTCATGACAACCGATTTTAGAAAAAAAAGAAGAATAACATTTATCTGTGTTTCTGGCGATATCTGTTATGTCCGTATCATTTAATTCACTCAGATGTGGAAGAAATGATCTGAATACTATGTCTTCTTTTTCAATGAAGTTTTTAAGTTCATCTATGTTTTGTATTCCGGTATTCAATGTTTCTTTCAAAAGGGATCGATATATAGTCAAGATACCATATCTGCTCTCTTTATAAGTCGCATGCTTATCCAGAGAATTAAAAAAGTGTCTTATCTTATGAACTGAAGATTGAAGTTCCTTAATAGAATCGTATGGCGATAATCTTTCTTTAACAATAAGCACCTCTTTATAAGTACGAGGGATTTCCATTGCCAATCGAGAAAATTCCATCCGAATGGAATCATATAAAAGAGCACAGTCTATCTGCACTGTCGAATGAGCCTTTATTGTATCTTGACAGATAAGTACCGACACGGTATCTTTGAGTTTCTGCCAATCGTTAATATGCAATATCAAGTCGCTCACTGATAAATTTTTCATTTTACGCACTTCGTACAAGTAAGTCTTGTATTTTGTGGTTGGATCATTTGTCCTATCAACAATGTCTTTTCCATTGTTGCTGCTACAAGAAACAAACAATAATATGGCAAATGAAATGGTCGATAATCTGTTTAACAAACCCATAAATTCAAAGTATGATTCTTTAATTTTCATATTGTAAATTCATATTTTACTATGCAAATCTATATATTATTTTTAGGAAACAAAGCATCAAAAAACAGATTTTGCTTTAATTACACTATCATATTCAATAGTTTGATTTACAATGAAAAAAAGAGAAGGAATAAAATGTAAAATTGACAATTTCCAAATTTTTATTAAAGTATGATTTAATACAAAATAAAACTTATATATTTGCAGTTGTTATCAATATCATTGATTAAATATATGGCAAAAGTAGGTTACATTTTTATGGCAGAACACTGTGATATGCTTGAAGCAGACAAGGAATGGATGTTACAATATGGATGTATACAAGTATTTGAAGAATCTACCGATCATGAAATTTTGCGTCCTTTATGGAAGCAACTGATGGCCAGTATTGGGAGAGGAGATGAAATAGTTGTATCAAAGTTCAGTAATGCCGTACGCGGTACACGTGAATTGGCAACGTTTTTTGAACTATGCCGTATAAAAGATGCACGCATTATTTCCATACATGATGGAATAGATACTAAGAATGAATTATTTCCGGATACAAAAGTATCAGATGCTATTAAGATGTTTGGTTCCCTTCCTGAAGAAATTGCTGCCTTACGCAAGTCTTCTTCGCATATAATGCATTTGCAACAATACATTAAGCAGCCCTCTAAATCCGGAGGTTCAATATCTAAAACAGAGCGCGAAAGAATGATAGTCGATATGTACAATAACGGGCATTCCATTGATGATATTTTTGAAATGAGCGGATTCAGTAGCAGAAGTTCCGTTTTTCGTATTCTTAATAAATATGGTGTAAAGTTAAACCGAGGAAAATTCAGTGGGCCACGTAGCAAAAACAAGAAAAATGAATCAAAATAGATATTTTCTATGTCATTTAAAAGAGGGAATGGTCTTCAGGCACCAAGTCCTTCAAAGAATTGTTAACATTGAAGAACTCAGTGACTTCGAAAGTAGTCTTATGAGAACAACCTTTAATGATAAAGGTTTATCACCCATAAACTATTAGCTTGGGCTTTTTTGACCGTGTAGAAAGTTCCTCCCTTTGGCTTTCCGTCATAATAGGCCACTATCCCACATGAATGATTTACCAAATAATCATTTCGACGAAAAAAACAGCCTCCAAAATAATTTTCACTCAATATGACAACTTCATCGGCTTTTGATATTACACGTTTATATCTTGTTTGTTCTATCAAACTCCAATTCTCGGACTGCCCCCTATATGGAATTACACAAATTAATCGGATAGTCGGCAATTCACTTTTCAAAGACAATACAACTTCGGCTGCCAAAAGGTCAAATCCCCAAGCTGCACCACAATAGAAGTCCGACATTCCTTTGTAATACAAATTTCTTACGCAAAATGATAGCTTTTGCTTTAAGTCACTGCGTTTAGAGCGCAAAATATCTCTGTGTCCTGTAAAAGCGACACCTTTGTTACAATTCTCTTGTTTTTCCATATTTATTGGTATTTATAGTATGTACGGCTCAAGAAAAGACCTCCCAAAACATTTGCTCCCAAAAATTCCAAACGTTCGGCCAGCTCTGCATAACTCATTCCGGTAGTGACAACATCATCATAAATCAGTACGTCTTTTTCCTTAAAGAAATCTTCATCAAATTTCATTAACCGTTCGGAAAAATCCGCGTGTGTGTTTTTCTTCCGGTTTTCGTGAACAGATGGACGGTCAGCCAAGATCCGGATATGGGAAAATCCGTTCATGACACCTGCCAGACTACAAACCTGCTCGCAGAAGAACCTGTACCTGTTTTCGTTCTGTTCGCATGTACTTGCCGGAATACATACAAAAACAATGTTTTTCAGCCTGTCACCAAATTCATTCAGAAGATATGATGCGGTCATCTGTGCCACTTTAAGCGTAATTTCGCGGTCTGCATCCTTAAATCCCCAGACAAGTTTACGATTTTCTATTGCGTCTTCCCCAACATTTTTGATGCGTACAGGGAAATACTTTACGAAATGATACATCTTCTTTGCTAACTGCTTTTTCAGATTTTCATTAATTGTTGCCATAATCTCATTTGTTTTACTTCCCTTTACTTGCCGGCCTTCGGCCAGCCCATCGGGATATTTTCTGCCCATCTGGCGGAACTGCTGCAACAAGGCAAATGAGGGCATGAACAAATACTCTCTGCACAGCAGAGGAAGATTTTTCGTGAACAGGCAATCTGCCAGTGTCCCTGTTTGACGGTTGGCAAAAGCTGATCCGTAATTTTGCAGGAAATATCCGAAAGAGCTGGCCAAACACGGAATCATGCCGAATAGCAAGAAAAACAGAGTATAGGCTTTGTACAACTTTGAAAAAAGCCTTAACTTTGTATGACTTTTACATCAGAAAACAATCATGGAGAATTATATAACAAAAGCTGCAGATGCCTTCCTTACAAGCCGTCCATACGGAATCAGACTTGATTTTAAACGTAAGGGTTTTGTAATATTTAACCACCACATGAACTTACTGGGAAACGCTACCCCCTGTAACGTGGATTTACTACCACTGGAAATCTGCACTTTGGAAGATATACCGCAAACAGGTGAAAGAATTATAAAAAAGGGAGATATAATGGATATTTTTTTCTATAATGAAACAAGCAACCCATATACAGGATATGGCGTAGATCTGGAAAAACTCAAAACCTATAACAAGTATATCTATCCACTAGCTTTAGCATTGAACAGAACCTTGTAACAATTGAACTAAAGATTTAATTTACACATTGTAACTTTGATAATTTTGTCACGAAGTGATTTTAGAATCAAAAAATAGGATTTTAGAACTGGACAAGAAAAACTACATAGTCAAAATCAACTGACACAGAAACAGCATGATTCGCAAATCCACAATCTCATGGAAATGCACAGACAAGAACTTAATATAAAGAAAAAGGACATATCACGGCTCGGCAGAATCATAGACAAGGCTTTCAGATGATTCCCGATGTTCAGGAAATGCTACGCATGGAAAAGTTCTGTACCATGTTAGGATTCTCTAAAGAAATGACTGAAAGTCTTATAGCCAAGAAAGAAACCCTGAAATATAACGGTAAAATCTATTCGAATCAGTACAGGCGGAACCTTTGATGTAAATGATGATGTTTTTGCTCCTGGCGATGAAAGCAGATTAAACGTGACAATAAACAGAAAGCCGATTATCGACTAGTTCATGAAACATTAGTTCATGATCAGATATGGTACAGGACAACTACAGTAGTAAAAAAGACAAGAAAGGGAAATGAAGCTGTAACCTCGGTAAATACGCCCACAATAGAATGGCATTATATCCTCTCTGAACTTCTATATTGACAAAGATTATCAGATGCTTATGCTTGAGCATAAGTATCAGAAAAAAAACATATCAAAATGCTTCCTTCTCCTTTTTTTTTCGTATGTTTGAAAAATACATCAATCAATTTGACCTTATGGATAAGACGATGAAGACCATGACTTTGGACTATGCAATAGAAATTGCCAGTCTTACGGAAATCAACCATCAGCCGCTCTACGATGAAATAACCAGTCAAAAATGGAGCGTTCACTATTTTTATGATGAAAAACGTTACCGGAACATTGTTATTGATGTCGTTGAACTTCCGCATAGCAATGCACCGGAAGTCCATCCGACATACAAACTGTTCAATCGGCTAAACTCCATATTCCAACATTTGCATTTATGTATTGACAATGACGGAAAACTTTATTCTGTGGTCAACAAAAAGGAAATTCAAGACAAATGGGAAAATATAAGAAAAGAACTGTTATCCGAATATGAAGGAATCAAACAGGTTAAAAAGATGGTGGAAAAGTTGGATTACGCTTATTATGCCTGTGAAGGCACACTGATGCAATCACTTCTGCACCTTATATTCTTGGTTCGCTACAGAGAAGAGAACTGTTTCAATATAAAACTGCCTTCCGTACTGAATGAAGGAGAGCTTATAGACATCGAATTGGAAAGTACGGTTTCGGAAAGAGACAGGCAGTATTTTTGCGGAAAAGGCTACGTTCATCATCAGTCTTCAATGAAAAAAGCCTATGACCAACAGATTAAGCCATTGACGCAAAGCGAATTTGACTATGGTTTTGCCATTGACATAGAATACGTATTTAATTCTGAACATAGGGTTCAGAAAATAGAGGCTTGTATAAATGAACAGTCAAGCGACAGTTTCGTACACAAAAAGACTGTAACTTTCAGTTTAATTCCAAAAGAGTAGATTATGGCACGTAAATTTTTAATTGACGGTAACTGGCTTATTTGTTCGGAAGGAACTTGTATGCAGCGCATGTTGGTCAAGAGCCAGAAAACGGTTTTTGCACACGGGAAACTCGTGGCGACCATGAACGACCGCATGGATAACAATTTTTATTGTCTGAAGATGGTTTCCGCAGGAGCTATGGTAGGTGCTATCGTAGGTGCAGCCATTGCTGCAGGAGCAATCTTTACAGGTGGAGCTGCCATAGGCGGCATTATGGCAGCTGTGGGGACAAGTGCCCTGACTGGCTCAATCAGCGGAAAACTGCTCTCACTAATGCCATGTATATGCGCCTGTCTGACCAAGCCGGGCAAATGGACGAGCGTAAAGAACAGCGTGCTAATCCAAAACCAAATGGCTCTGATGCCCGATGCCAAACTGAATTGTCTTTTGGGTGGTATGGTATCTATTATTCTGCCACAAATCGAAATTGTATTGGACGCACTTGAACTATCAGGCTGTGCTTATAATGTTGATGATAAAGATTCTCCCAAATACAATAAAAACAAGGAGATACCAAATGAATGGACTGAAATCAAAGATTTTGAAAAAGAGTTTGAAGGAGGAATATCTGAAGCATTAGAAGATTCAAAAAGCGGATTCAAAGCAAGACTATATAAAAAGAAAGAAACCTATATTCTTGCTTTTGCAGGAACAGACCCCAAAAAAGATGACGATGAAGAGGAAACTGATTGGAGGGATATTATTACTGACGGAATGCAAGCTTTTGGAGTGGACGATAAGGATGAAGGACAATTTGCGTCCGCAGTATCATTATCTCAAGAAGTTGATATGAAAGTTAAGGAAAAAAAGGATTATAAACTTATAATTACTGGGCATTCATTGGGAGGAGGATTAGCTACTATTGCAGGAGCTGCAACAGGAGCAGAAACCTATACTTTTAATGCTGCAGGAGTACACGAATGGACTTTCAAAGACCAAGATATAAGTTCTGAGAATACCCAACATATACAAGCATATTATTCAAATAAGGATATTCTTAATATAGTACAAAACAATCGAACCATATTGGCTGCTTTATTGGCATCCTCCAAATGTAGTATTTTATCATTTTTAGGCAGTGGAATATTCTTGACTAATAGTGTACCGCAAGTTTCAGGGCAAAAAATCGGACTTGATACGGATGCCTCAAATTGGTTCTCTGCACATTCATTAGAAAGTTCAAAGCTAAAGGAAGCCCTTTTGGGAGAACAGAAGAATAGTCCTGATGTAAAAGTTTTCACAGAGTAATTATGAATAAGCGTTATTATCTTCTGATTATCACTATCATTTTATTAACTTTTTTAAGTTGTAGCAATATGGCAGTAAAAGACTTTAAACCGGATACATATTTTAGCCGTAAGGTTGACCTTGAAATGGCAATGGCAGATGCAATCTATTATGGCGAGAAAAAACTTGTCAGAGACTATATCAATACAGGCAGAGTGGATATAAACAGACCCGGAAAGGCAGGTTTTACATTTCTTATGTATGCCGTTTATATTGAACAATATGATGTGGCTAAAGTTCTGCTGGAAAATGGTGCGGACCCTAACATATTATCTATAGTCACGCATCCATCAGGTAGTATAGAGAAATTATTACCCCTATACTGTATCTGTCAGCATAATTGGTATCCTATTAAATACATGAAGTTGTTGGTTGAAAATGGAGCAAATGTTAATGATACTATTTTATCTCCATTAGCAACCTGCATAAAACACTCAGGGAAAGACACAAAAAAAGTTCGTTATTTAATAGAGCATGGAGCAAAAGTAAATCAAGAATTTGGAGGATTGACACCTATTCAGTTTGCTGTAATAGCAAGAAAGTTAGAACTGGTGGATTTATTATGGAACGAATATAATGCAGACCCATTATATGTTGGTAAAAGTGGAATAAGTCTTGCCTTTATGGTACAAAACATTGTAGATAACAAATTGGGTACTCCTGAATATATAGACCATGCCCAAGCAATTATGAAACGTTTGGAGAAATTGGGTGTCAAATTCCCTGTAACATTAAATCCGAAAGACGAGAAAGAAGAGGAAGCGAATTCCCCTATCAGTCAAGGCAAAACGGATGAAAATAAGAAAGAATGAAAATATGACCATATACAAACTTTGGAAATCATTAATTTGCCTAATATCTACATTGTTTCTTTGGGGGTGTAGCAATATGAAAGTAAAAGACTTTAAACCGGATGCATATTTTAGCCATAAGGTTGACCTTGAAATGGCAATGGCAGATGCAATCTATTATGGCGAGAAAAAACTTGTCAGAGACTATATCAATACAGGCAGAGTGGATATAAACAGACCCGGAAAGGCAGGTTTTACATTTCTTATGTATGCCGTTTATATTGAACAATATGATGTGGCTAAAGTACTATTGGAAAATGGAGCTGACCCCAATATATTATCTATAGTTACGCACCCGGATGGTGCTGTAGAGTATCTAACCCCTTTAAGTTGTGTTTGTGAGAACGATTGGTATCCAATTAAATATATGAAGTTACTGGTTGAGAATGGAGCAAATGTAAATGATACAATAACAGTACCATTTACACTTTGTATTGCACACTCGGGGAATGACCCGAAAAAAATTCGCTATTTGATTGAACACGGAGCAAAGGTAAATACAGAGTTTAAAGGGAAAACACCAATACAGTTGGCTGCAATGATTGGAAGATGGGATTTGGTTAGTTTATTATGGGATGAATATGGAGTAGACCCATTATATGTTAGCAAAGATGGAAGAAGCTTAGCGTTTATTGTACAAAATTCAATCGAAAAAAAATTAGGTACTCCTAAAAGTTTAGCTCATACCCAAGAAATTATGAAACGTTTGGAAAAATTGGGTGTAAAGTTTCCTATAACATTAAATCCTTAAAACGACAAAGAAGAGGTAACAGTTTCTCCTATAAACGAATGAATAAATACATTCGAATATAATAAAAAGGGAATAAATGTGCTGTAACACTAAAAAAGAATAATGGAAATTTCAGAAACTCCTGAAGTCTACCAAATCTACTGTATAATCATGACTTCAAGAAACCGTACTATAAAAGTGGAAGATATATGTATAAAACAGGAAGCGAATCAGCTAAAAGCCAAAAGTTTCCAGTCCCTTAATTTGGACTGGAAAACAGACAGGAAAATCAAATACGCAGGAATTTACTAATTTCCGGATGGTCATCACAAAATCTCTTGTATTTATGAAAATTAACGCCACCAACGAAGTAGAATTCGGGATACGTAGAGAGGCCTGATGTTACAGAACGTTTCGTCAGTGAACCAAAGCCGTTATCTACAAGCCAATCAATAATTGAAGAACCATTTTTGGGGGTGTCAACGAACTGGCAACAAAAGCCACGCGGTTTCTTAGAAAAATTAATAGTAACAGTAGTTTCCTTCACAAATTTGCCTTCCTTCAGATTCCAAGAAAAAAGGGCCATGTAAATAGGACTATCTTTACCTGACAAATAGTAAGAAATAAGAGGAAATACCCACTTATCACCCCATCTCAATAAAATGAATTTGCAACCACCTACTTTAAAAACCTTTTCAGCCATAACCATTAAAAATTTAAGTTCAACTTTTCCCTATTATAATTTCATTGTTTATCAATAGGGAGTAATTAATTCAATTTTACTGCTTAATGTATGGATGCCAATATCTGCAAGGTTTATGGCTGAAATACTCTTTTTCTTCAGGAAAAAGGAAGATTTCTGACATAACTGGAAGGGAACCTTGTAAAGATATGGCTGGCATCAATAAAACTTTGCAGCGAAATGAATGGTTACTCCCGATGTGAACAATGAATGTTGAAACAACAACTACAACGGGGTGTGGAAATATAAAATGGATATGCTAATATAAAAGGATAATGAAATGTCAACCGCAGGCATTGACATAAAATCAACATCTGCGGGATTAGATAGAGGATTTTATTCTGCAGACGGTATCATCTGTCTGGCGTAATCTAAAATCTGACTCATAGAAAGCCATTGCGGTTTATCTCCATCGCTGAAACTTTCATGAATCCGTTTCATGTATTCTATCTGCTTTTCTTCGTTGCCTGCCCATAGACGGGACTGATTCCTATTACCGAAACCAAGATAGTACTCGCAATCTGACTGCATACGACCAAGCAACATATATCTGAATTTTGAATCACGCTGTAAAATTTCTTCTATTCCCATTGTATTATCTGATTAAATTGAACATTAAATTATTTATTTCCCTTTGGTCGTATATCTTTTGCCAAAAGGTGGATTTTTCCTGCCCGAAGATTGGCAAGCAGTCCGGCCAAGGATGGTGCTAAAAATACGCTTTCGCTGAAGCGGAAAGGAAGATTTTTCAGCAACACGCTGAAAACAGGCCTTGACAGGACGAAGAGATGGCAATCGAACTTTGCAGGGAAAATAAACGGGTTTGGGCATTGATGATACTAACCGCCAACGAGTATATAGGGAACTTCCAGGAATAACGGCATACAAATGGTAGAAAAAGGCCCGTCGGCAAGCTGCCGACAGGTCCAATAGGAAAAAACTGCGTCAATCTGTGCAGAAGCCCGCCTGACAGCCTGAACCTGTACCATAAAAGAAGTCGAGCTGAAGCGGTAGCCTGGATATGGATGAAAGACTCATCTTGTCCTTGAAGGTATTGCCTTGAAGATCCTCCTGTATAGCTGACCACCACATGACGGGAGGACATGTATCGAAATTCTTGCGCAACTGTGCGAGAGCCTTCCAGAAGCAGTTGAGACAGTTGGAATCTTCGGGAAAGTCGATTCCTTTGTCCTGCCAGTAGCGCTTGATGTCATAGTGGGTGATACGGTCTTCAATGAGAGGAAACTCGCCCACACGCCAGTGAATATCCTGCCAGCGGTTAATCCAGCGGCATGACCGCTCCTGCCACTCGGCCATATAAGCGAACTTGAAATTCTCGGTAAAACGCAAAGCGCGTTCCTGCTCGTCGTAACGGTAACCTATCCTCATACGAACGGGCAACTCGTGGTATGAATAAAGAAACTCAAAGATAGGCTGCATTTTCAAGACTGTCGTGCAAAAGCGTTTGGTCCGATTGGGAATAGCACGCTTACGGCGTATCATTTCCTCCCAGCCCATACCACGCAACCAGATAATCTCCCGACCTATACGCTGTTCGAGGTCGAAAATAACCTTGAGGACTTTCGGATCTTCGGAAGTAGCAACAAATTCGGGATAATGAGAACAATACTTCTGCAACCTGTCATTGACCATCTGCTTCATGCGCTTGTCGATGGTAGCCCCGGCATTGTGACAATCAATACAACAAAGGGCAAAGACTTCGATATCTGCCGGATAATGCACGGCGATGTAAGAGGATGTTTTTCCTCCTGACAAACTATTAACTGTCTTCATAACTTAAATTCAATACTTACCGACTGTTGACTTCAGATAACTATAAAAGCGAGAGGAAGTGCAAAGGAAATTAGACTCCTGGCGCTGGTAACTCATGTCTCCATTACTGCAGACCATGCCTTTGGCATTGAGATAAACATCGCCGTGAACGACTCCATCCCCGTTCATGTAAATGGGATAAACCGGATTGTCAAAACCGACTGTGCATCTTCCTTCCTTGAAAAGGAACATGTGTTCGGACTGGCCACGCATCCCGAAAAAAGACAAACCAGACAAACAGGTGATTACCTTTTCACGCTCTGCACTGTTGTGGAAACGGTCATCGCTGAGTTCGAGCATGTGCCTGCCGGTATCTTCGACCTTCTCTGTCTGGTAATCATACAGAGCGCAACAGGTTTCTATGAAGTCAGAGGAGATAGAAGACAGTGAACCATTGGTGACAATGTAGAAACGGTCAACAGGTATGCCACGACGTTTGAGGCAGGAAAGGAGGTACCGCATAGCCTTGACATTGAGGGACGGCTCACCACCGGTAATATTGATGTTGTGAACCCCACGAACACGACTTAGTATGTTCCTGATGTAAGCATGACTTATATCGAGTGCCATAGCATTGCCACGCATACAATGTGAACACGCCATATTGCAACGGCGTGTCACTTCAATGCTGAAATTCCTGATATATATACTATCCATAGGCCTTAACTGACTGAAGAAGACTTGCTGTCTTCGCCACCTGTAAACTGTACCAGAGAGGTGTGTTCCTCACAATGATGACACCAGTTGTTGCCATTGTCATCAATTCCAAGATAATCGGCGAAGCTATTATTTTCGTTTGGCCTGACCCAAGCAAGGGTTTCGACTTCTGAAGAACCGCACTCCTCGCAAACCCAATCGGGAGCGACTGTATCTGGCAAAAAATTATTAATACGCAACCAATGAACGACCTCAAACAGGCTTTCGAGGAAAAGTGTATCAAATGGAACATCATACTCGCTGCAATCCCTGTCATCAACAGTACACATCAGCCTGTCATCAGGTGCAAGATAAATATCGTACAACATAGTACTCTCATATCCACCGGCAGTACAAGCCATACCTCTACGGAAAACTACAGCCGGAACATCATCGTACATGTCCCCGGAATTGTATTCCATGTGATGAACCTGGAGATTCTTGTAGAAAGTTCCAAGACATCCTCCGGCTCTGACAACAGCCTGGCGTACCAGTATGACAAGATGCTGCCGAATGGCTTCACTCTGAAGCAAGAAAGGGTCTCTACGCATACGAGATTTCAGTTCACAAATGACATCATCGTATATGACATCAAACGGGGAATGGCCGTCATGCTCAAAGATATACTTATTATAATCGAAATCGTATCTTGCGGATATTGCCTTACAAAACAATTCATATTCATGTTGAGCTAATTTCTGGATATAATCTTCATCATAGTGTACAGGGAAATACAATGGTTGCATAAGTTCCGCTATCTCCCGAAAAAGCTGTTTCTTATCGATATTCTCTAAACTCATAAAATTATCCGATTAATATAAAACAACGAACATTGAATCACCAAGGTTACTAAATCAAACGAACCCAATAGTCCAGACTATTAAAGCTCTCGTCGTTGATGCAAGACAGAAATTCTTCTACGGTATATTTCATGACCGAATCTTCATTGTTGGTACTATTCTCATAATCAGAAAGAATATCTTCATCAGACGCATCGCGGCTAAAACGATTGACAGGATAAGCATAAACTCCACGTTCGGAAAGAGGACGTACTTTCTCAGTTTGTTTTAAGGTACTCATAACAAATAATATTAAGAAGTTAATTAAAAAATATTTGTTTCCCTCATGTCCCGGTTTACTCTGCCCGGAGGGTATTGTCGATTTTTCTGCCCCAAAGTTTGCACTAAAGTGAAGACAAGTGTTTCTTGAAAAATACTCTCCAAAGGAGGAAGATTTTTCAAATGAAAAGCAAAGCATCACTTGGCAAAACGCTCAGGGGCAAACTAACTTTGCAGATAAAATGACATCACCTAACGGGCGACAACGGGTATAATGCAATAGAGATATAAGAGATTCGTATAATAAAAAAGATTGTCGCAGACACGTCATTGGCTGATGTTGAAAAACATTCAGAAAAATGCTGCCTTAGGCAAGGATATCAGAATTACAAATCATGGACCGAAAAACTTATTGCTGAAATGCATAGGTGAGTTCCATATATGCTTCAAATAAGTAAAAAAGAAAATTGTTGTGGAATAGAATAATGCAATTATATACTTATCTTATAATATAATTATATAATACAATATAAATAATTAAAATTACAACGTTTGAAATGAAATATTCTTTATAATGTATTATATATAAATATTTTACATATAATAATATGGTTATATAATTATATAAACATGATTATCGTATTTATATAATTATATAATAAATATTTTGAGATTATAAGAGTATTACTTATATTTGCCAACAATGTAGAAACCTAAAACCAAAGTGGCATGGAAAATAAAATTGTATTGTTCAGTAACATTAAAGGAGGTGTAGGGAAAACTACCCTCTGTGCACTATTTGCAAGTTATCTTGCTGAAAATAGTATCCCGGTAATAGCCATTGACGCTGACCTTCAGGCGTCGCTCTACCGACACCGCCAAAGAGAACAGGATGTAGCTGTAGAAGTACAGGTTCCATGGAATGTAGATTTGCTTGATACTGCAGACAGCAAGCAACTAAAAAAGGTAATGGCGCAACTTAAAAAGGTTCCTGGAGTTGTCCTTATCGATTGTCCCGGAAATCTGAATGACCGTAACCTTGAATATATCTACAAAAATGCAGATACAGCCATAATTCCGATTTCATTTGATCCGGATACGGTAGACGCAACTGGTATTTTTATAAAAGCCCTGAAAAGCGTATCGGAAGCACAACTTGTGTTTATACCCAACCGAATTATCACTTCGGAGAGGAAATCAGAAGAATTGAGGCAGAGAGCCCAGACAACAGAATTGCTTGGGCTGGTGGGAACCGTCACACCTACAATAAAACAAAGTGTCGCAGTGAAACGCTATACAACATTATATCCACTGGAAAAGACTCAGCTGGACATCGTTGAGCCGGCATTCAGCAAGATTATGGAAATTATCAAATAATAGAGGAGTATGAAAAAGAACGAGAGACCTACTATAGACAATCCTTTGGCCAATATGGGCCTCGACCAGATAGTACGTGGCATAACGCAGCCAAAGGTATCTAAAGATATACAAGATGAACAGGAACAGGATGAAAAGGTAAACACCGAAAAGAAAGCCAAATCAAAAAGAACAAGTAAAAAACTATTTGAAGAAAATATAGCCAAATACACCGGAGTCGGTGGACAAGGAGAAGCAATCTGGCTGCCAAAAGAAGTGAAAAAGGAACTGGAGAAAATCCGTGTAAACTCAAGCAGAAATATTCCGCTCAGAACCCTTGCATCGGCGATCATAATGACATATATTGAAGAAAACAAGGAAAAACTAGAGAGCCTATAAGTGTTTACAAACCAGCTAAAAAATAATGGTATAACAGAATGCATTATATAATTATATAGTTGTACAATTATTAAATTATACAATTATGCAATTATATAATAATATAAATATATAATCTGTCTCTTATACACATCTCCGAGCCCACGAGACTAAGGCGAATC
>ENA-OYXL01000014-OYXL01000014.1-human-gut-metagenome-genome-assembly--contig:-NODE-14-length-66264-cov-7.906282_pt1 | contig 66264 bp, 55 predicted proteins | sample MGYA00244845_ERZ653422 | MGnify/ENA primary metagenome ERZ653422 (study PRJEB26926, sample SAMN06164903) | human gut metagenome | biome: ENVO:00009003; feature: ENVO:2100002; material: ENVO:00002003... | reverse complement strand
ACAGTATTTTAGTATATTCTATCAATTTATAGTTCTCGTTTGGGGAACTGCGGTTCCTCTTTCGAGAACCAGCCAAATTTCTAGGCCACAATGCTCTATACTATTCTTAATCCATAAATGCTGATTTCTCTTTTGGTTATCCTCTCAATTATATAGTATCTAGTGAATTTATTCACTATATTTTTGCATTTTCCCCTACTTATAATTAAACAATCAGGAAATACTTTAGAAGGGCGGGAACAATGTGATTGATTATAGTCCATTATGGGTAACAATGGAAAAACGGAATATATCTCAATATTATCTCGTCAACAATGGCATCGACTACCGAACTATGCAGCAACTCCGAAATAACCAGAATATCACCGCATCTACTATCGAAAAACTTTGCCGAATCTTATCTTGTACCCCAAATGACATTTTAACTTTCACAGATGATGATACACATAACGAATAACTGTCGGAAATGATGAATCCGGCAGTTTTATTTTGCAACATTGCGATCTTGCGGTGTTGCGGTCTTGATGAAAAATAGCCAAAACACAAAGAGCGTAGATGGAATTTTCATATCCTCTACGCCCATTGTTCTCTTTTTTCAATTTCTTATTATTTTATTCTGTGGTTATTACTTTTTCAATTTTTTTTGTAATATTCCCTTCATTTTTAATATCTTGTTCGATCAGTTCTGCGATATTTTCTAATGCTTTTACAATATCTTCATAACAGTATTCTATACTGTCATCTATTCCGTTACCAGCACATCCATCTTCATCAAAATCAATATATCCTACTGTAAGACTTACACGTCCTTTTCCTATTATTTCTCCGTCTTTATTTTTTATTGATAAATCAATATCTTCTTGATCTCCAGCCGTCGCTATGCCTGAAAACTCTCCAATATTAAACTGATACTTTTCTAAACCATTTTGTATTTCTATTGTATCTCCATATTTAAAATTATCTGGCAGACCTTTTTGTTCACTAAGTTTATACAATCTTTCATATGATTGATCCACCCAGTAAATAATTTCATCCTTTTCTTGAGCAGTTATATCATTTATATCAGCCGGAACTGGAAATCCTGTAATATCTTTTAAATTTAATGTCAGTTGCTTCACAATATCCTTTGATTCTGTATCTTTAATAACTGACAATAATTCATCATACACTGCTGCTATAGTATCATATTCTTGATATAATTCATTAATTTTTTCAAATTTTTCAACAATATCATTCATAAACAATGAGTCTACTAAATCATCCTCTAAATAATCGGCATACTTATCTAATGAACATAATCCTAAATCTTCTCTATCCTGATTTATTATATCCATTTCATCATAAAGTTCCTCATCTTCTCTCACTTCAAAACGTTCATACAATGTATCTCCATTTAAAATCACTTTAAATGGGATAATTCTTAGCTCACTTTCACTGCGGTCTAATTCAACTCTTATTCCAAATCTTGCTGAATGCTTTTCAACATTTATTCTAGTTTCTAAAAAATAAAAAGTTTTTGTTTCAGAATCCCATGCGGCATTATCATAATCCTCATAAGAACACTCCACTTCTACATCCGCAGTACATACCAACGTAGCCAACGCAATTTCATCTGTAATTTCATCAATAGTCTTTACATGACAACTAATATTTTTTATAGATGTAACCTCAAAATCAGTATAATTAAATCCACTTTCTATGCCATCCTTGTCATATGACAAGCCATGAACTTCAACGTATTCCTCATTTTTTATAGCATCTCGAATTTCAAAAGTATAGTTCGCAATCAAAGAATTAATTTCTCGAAGAACTGTCTTATATTCTTTCTCTTGACGATTCATTGTATTATATAATTCGCCTAATGATGCAAAAAAAACATGATTTTCCGAACAACCGCAAGCCTTCTTGAATCCCTTATCATTGCTTATTATAGCAATTATTTCATCTTTTCCGAATCTTTCTCGAATTTGATTTGCAATAAACGCATCTGGAAATTCTTTTCTTTTTTTCTCACTATTTTCAAATGGGGGATTAAACTCAAAGTAATCATCAACTATCCCCTTTAAATCTACTAATGACAAATCCATAATCTCAGGCTTTAAACTTTCCAAAAATTTATTCCAAACACCTAAACACTTTTCTTGATACTCTATCTTATTTAGAAACAATGCGTCAAGTTTTATTCCAACTTGTTCCAAAAGCCCTTCTGAAGCAATACTTAACGCTTTTTTTCGTAGTTCTCGAAACGCTGAGCATATACTATCACTTGATTTTATAACATGCTTTTCAACTTCTTTAATAACAATATTACTCAATACAATTTTTATCTTTCCAGCTTCAACATAATTAACAAGCAAGCCTAATGTACTCTCTTTACCGAAGTCTAACTTATTAGCATCAAAAATATTCGTATCTAATGTAACATATAATGGATATTTAATCATAATCTTTCCCCCATAATATTTGTTTTTTATTTCTATACCATCCATAAAACTTGTCTTTTCAGTTATATTAACATAAAAAAGCAGCACTGTATATTTTTTATATACAATACTGCCATATTTTAAAAGCCTATTCTATAAACTATTCTCAAACATCGACAATCCTGCCATCATCATCCCCTCATCCATATCCAGTCCATCCTCTTTTTCTTCTTGCTGTATTTTCTCCGAATCCACCTCAATATTCACGCTCTCTCGTATCTGCTGTAAGAACCCTTTATCCTGTAATAACTGTTGCTTCAATTCCTCCACGCTGACATTTACATTATTATAGGAAGAAACAGCTCCGTTTTCTTTATGCAGCCAGGCATATACCAGTTCTGTAATCAGTGCTGTCTTGCACCTTTTCTGAGATTTTAAGTATTCTCCAATTTCTTTCTGCCGTTCATTATCTTCATTAAATATCAATACTACTCGTATCTGTCCCATTGACGCACCTCCTACCTTTTCTGGAGACGCATAGCTGTCAGTTTTTCATATCCAATAGCATTGGCCCGAACATCTTCGATAAACTCTATGTACTTGAAATCCTTAGATTTTTCAATCTGTGGTTTCAATAACAGGCTTCCTCCACCAAGGAACACTGCCGGATTAGTTCGGAAGTCTGGTACATATGCATGAAGTTTATTTATAATTCTCTGCATCCAGTCCTCTGCCATTTTCTGAATCTCCTGGATTACTTCTTCATCCAAAATCGTTGCTTCCTGCATCAATACCTGCTCTACATCAGATGATTCCAGATGAATACCAAAGTTCTGCTGAATCACATTGGCAATCTCTGATCGAAGAATTGCCATACCGGAGCGATCACTGACTCTGACAGATAAATCTGGTTGTCCTTTTCGGATCACCAATAAATCGACGGTTCCATCTCCAATATCAATACAGTTTACTGTTCGATACTGTTTAAACAGACTTGCCTTATAGCACATAACCGCTGCAAAATTTTGAGGACTTACAAAGGTATCTTTTAAATAACAGCTGACTGATTTTCCGTTGAATTTAAAAGAAATTCCATGTTTAGCATGTTCCATAAAGTATTTCTTAAATCCCGGAGCCTGCTGGCTAAAGTCTGCTGGCGGCAATCCAACACCAAGTACAATATCTTTTCCGGTTAATGTGATACCCCTGCTCTTTGCTTCCAATGCCAGTGCAAATAATGTAAGGATAAAATAATCCTCATCCACCGTCTTATCTGCTTTAAATGGCATCCGGGTTTCTGACAATGTATAAAATGTTCCCTGATATTCAAGAATATCCTCATTCATAAATCTTCCCGGCTCAGAAGTATATCTAACCAGTCCACATGGGAAATCTACATTGCTTCCCTTCATATTTCCGTTTCCATGATCAATTCCTAAAATAATCTCTGCCATATCAGTTCATCCTTTCTTTCACAAGTCTATACCTAAGTGTCACTTAACTTTAACTGACAGATTTTCTGGAGCATTTTATCCTTTATTTTGTGACAGTTAAGTATACCTTATCTTATACTTTTGTATCTCTCATGTCAGTTAAATGTTACTTTTGTACCTTGTCGTCATTATATATGACACATTTGTATCTGTCAATATTTTTTTAGAAACTTTTGTGTCACTTTATTAAAGGATGTGTTATACTCTTGCTATGGAGGATTTTATTTATGAATACAGGAGAAAAAATTAAATATTTTCGTCTGGCTCACGGCATAACTCAGGAACAGCTTGCACAAGATGCAGAAATAAGCCATAGTACACTTCGTAAATATGAAGCCAATGAACGCAACCCCAAATATGAGCAGCTCTTAAAAATTGCTGACGCTTTAGGTATTAGTGTAAATATATTTACTGATTTTGATATTCGCACTATGTCCGATTTGCTATCACTGATCTTCAAAATGAATGAACAGCTTGACTTACAATTTAATTCAGAAAAAAACGCACAGGGGAATATTATTCCAGATACTCTCAATATTTCATTCCAGAATCCCTTGATTAATGAAAAGCTCTCTGCCTATGTCACATTCTTAGAGCAAATGGCTAATACAGAAGAAGCTGAATATAATCAGGCACTTACGGAATTAGAGAATCAGTTACTTGACGATAATACAGATATTCACAAAACCCCTGTATCATCTTCTGATACTTTTCACAGTCCTTCTTTCACAAATCCAACTTATCAAAACTTGTTGAATTTGTTGTCTGATTGCTCACCACAGGAGTTGGAATGGATTTTTAAATCTGCCCAGCTCACCAAAGATTGTATGCGTAATAAAAATAATTCTTAGGAGGACACTATTATGAACCTTACAGAAAAAGATTTTATTGACAAAATGATTGAAATTGCCAATGATGGACATGAGTACATGGATCAACTTCAATGCGTATACTTCACTTGGAATGAATTTTTTAATCCTCAACATGATAAAAAAAGAGCGTTTGAAGTTGCTTCTCAGATCTTCTCTGCCTCATCCCCTGACAAAGCATCTTTAAGAGAAAATGATGAGTTCTGGAATGAACTTCTTTGCGTTTTATAATTCTTAGTAAAAAAGACAGATGTGATATTCGCAGCACATCTGTCTTTTCAGCTTTAATCATTTGTTTTCTTCAATTTTTCAGCCAGTTCAAACCTAAACTCCAGTTCAAGCATCTTCTTTCCATCTCGTTCACTATTTCCCATATACACCCAGTCCGCTTCTCTAAGTAAACTCTGCATGGTTTCCTTATCTTCCAATGCCGATTCACCATCATTCAGCAGCCAGATACACGCTGTCTGCATTTTAATAAGTCCTGACATATTGGGGAATGTCTGAACTTTAATATTGCATCCGGAAATCTTTGAAAACTGTATTGCCTGTTCTGAAAGATACACAAATCTCTGATATTTTAAGGGATTGACAATCTGATATTCCTCTTTCTGTTTTCTCTCTGCCCTTTCCATAATTGCTCTTGCTTCCTGTGATGATTTTTGACGTTCCCACTCCCGTTCTTCAGAAGATAATGCCTTATCTCTCTCTTCCATTTCCATTTTCATTTCGTTATACATCTTCTCATGCTCATCATAATAAAACATTTCAATATTCACTTATGTAACTCCTCCCATGTACACCGTTCGACCGCTTTTGACAGTATTCGTTTTATTTCCTTTTATTTTACTATTTCTCTTATTAAGATTATAACCCTTATGGTGAATATTTCCACCATATTTTTTATTTTATTCGACAACTATAATTAAAATCAGTGGTATTTTATGCCAAAACTAAAGAAAGGCGGGGGATACCGTGATTGATTATAGTCCATTATGGAAAACCATGAAAAAACGCAGCATCTCTCAATATGCCCTCATTAATCAAGGCATCGACAAACATACTCTTGACCAGCTCCGTAAAAATCAAAATGTTACGGTCCTGACTATTGAAAAACTCTGCGACATTCTTGACTGCACACCCAATGATGTATTTTCATTTAAGAAAGAAGCCGATTAATAATACCGTCATAGTATAATAACTTTTTCTATGACGGTATTTCTGCATCATTCAGAAATGACAAAACCGCAAGTCTCATGGCCTGCGGTTTTATTTTCCTTATACAATCTGCAATTTATATTTCCAGTTCAAATATTCTTCCTCTGAAATAAGTCCCTTTGCTCTTTTTCCCCGTATTACTCCCCAAGTAAACAAAAAGTCATTGAGCTTTTTATTATGCAAGTTGATTGTAACATCTCCGGTCTGGGAATTTCTCTCCAACTTCATTTCTGGGAAATAATCTTCTAATGCAAGAAGCCTGTATATCATATCTTCTTCCCTATAACCTGTTGGGATTGAAATATTTCTCGGATCTACCTCAAGCACTGCTGCCATTTTATTCAGCATTGATTCCCTTGGGGTTCTGTTTCCAGTTTCATACTGTGCCATCCTTGGACTTGCACTTTCTTCTCCGATGCCAATCGCAATCCCCAGTTCTTTCTGCGTCATTCCCCGTATGTTTCGGATTCTTTTAATATTTTCTCCTGTACTCATATCCCGCTTTTCCCCTTTCGTATCAATCTACTTACTGGAAATGCAATCACATACCAGACTGCCCGTATCCCAATTCCAATCGTAACAATAAAACCAAATACAGCTCCTATCGCAGCACATAAAGCTACCATTCCAATCGTTCCGGATAAATCCCATCTTGCCGGAATGATTATGAACATATATGGTATTCCAATCGGAACACCATATACCAGCATAAACCGAAACCAGTCAATAGAACCATCTACCATAAATATGTACCGTCCAAGCCAGGTAATTACTCCGATCAACAATAATGGAAGAATCCCTTTTGTAATAAAATTTTTAATTGTCATTACGCTATACCCTCTTTCTTTTTCTCAATCCTGTTTGCCATATCAACAAGCAGATCATCAAATACAAACTTTACCTCTATCTTTTCAGAATCGTAAATTGTGATTTCCTCTACAAATATCTCTGCTATATTTCTGGTCATTCTCTTCAAAATATTTACTTCTTCTGCATTTTTCTCTACCGTTTTTACATCTTTCATTAAATCATCTTCTGCAGTAGTAACTGCCTGTATCTGTTCATATTTTGTCTGAACTTTTTCTATTTTTTCATTTAATTCCTTTTTGTTTCTTAAATAAGATTCCCGATCTACCACACCTTCCGCATATGCTTCGTACTGTCTTATTCGCTCCGCTTTCAATTTTTCCAGTTCCCGTTCCATGTCTCTTTGCATGGTCGGCAAATTCATTTTATTTTTCTCTTCACTTTCCTTCAGTATCCTTGCCATATTCTGAAATATTCCTAACTGTTTCCGCAAAGCTGCAAGAACAATACTTTCTATTCTTGATGCCGGATACCTTGTTTTATCGCAGGTAGACATCTTTCCTGCCGCTGCTGTATGGGCACAATATACAACTGGTACTGTTCCATAGTTATACATCATCTTTAACCCGCAATTTCCGCAACGTATTTTTCCTTTCAATGAAAATCCTGCATCCCTGGCAAATCCCTTTTGTTTCTGATTAGTGATAACCAGCTGTGCCAGTTCAAATTCTTCATGCGTTACAATTCCTTTATGATGATTCTCCGTAATAAATTGCTGATGTTTTTTCGTTCTCCTCGTTTCCGAACCACCCACTCGGATACGGGAGGTCTTTCCCTGCACCAATGCACCTGTATATGCATAATTTCTAAGCACCATCCATACAATCCTTGTATCCCAAAGCCACTCTTCGTCTGTCACTTTTCGATTCCATGCAATTTCTTCATTTCTCTGGATTCTGAATTTTCCCGGTGTTGGTAATCCCCGTTCATTCAGCTCATTGGCAATCATCGCTGTATTATAATCTTTTAATGCCAATTCAAAGATCAGACGTACAATCTTCGCCGCTTCCACGTCAATTTCCCACTGCTTATTTTCTGCCTTTTTATATCCAAATGGGATTCGTCCCCCTGTTGATACTCCCTGTTTCCATTTTGTCTGTATGCAGCTTTTATATTTCTTGGAGAGATCTCTGCTATATAATGTATTGACCAGATTACTAATGCTCATTTCCAGTCCCATTGTTTTTCCTATATAATTATTGCTGTCGTACTGGGAATTAATTGCAATCACCCGAACTCCCATAATAGGGAATATCTGCTCCAGATAATCACCTACTCCAATATAATCTCTTCCAAGCCTGGATAAATCCTTTACAAGCAGTACATCGACTTTTCCCTTTTTAGCATCTTCTATCATATCCTGAAAGGCGGGTCGGTTAAAATTCGTTCCACTGTAACCGTCATCAATATACTCCCTGACTTCTCCATCCAGCTCATCCATAGATTCTACAAAACTCTGCAAAAGAAGTCTCTGGTTCTCTATACTGTTACTTTCATCTTTATTGTTTTTTCCAAGATCTCCGTCAGACAATGATAATCTCAAATAAAATGCTATATTCATCTCTTCATCACTCCATAATTTCCATTACCTTCTGAAACACATCTGAGCATTTCATCCTTACTTCAATCATTCCTTTTGAACTCACATAAATTTTATCTACCAGCTCATCAATCAATTTCTGGTTAAAGGAACGATCATCCAGATATTGTTCCAGATTCTTTTCAATTTCCAGAAAATCGTCTATACTCTTTTCCACCATACGTTTCCTTGCCTGTGCCTGATTGATACCATCTTCCAGCTTTTCTTTTTCCTGCACATAGTGTTCTTTTAATGTGAGATACTCCTGTTCATCGAGCAGACCCGTAGCAAAATTTTCATATAATGTTGCACTCGTTTCTTCTGCCTTTGCAAGACGATACTGCATATTCTGGATTTTCACCCTCAAAGAAACTAACTCACCTTTGTCGTAGGTTCCCTCTCTCATTTTTTCCAGAAGCACTTTTTTATCACACATAACTTTTATCATGTTATGAATCTGATCCATAACTGTAATCTTTAGTAAATCCTCATGGGCTTTCTGGCGGCAGTATCCAGGCTTTCCATCATACTCTTTACAATAATAAAATCCTTTTCTAATACCCTGTGACTGACCAAAATTCGTGTAACGCATATATGTCATTGTCGTTCCACATTCCATACACTTTACTTTTTGCGGGAAGCTATCCTCTACGCCTGCCCATCTGCTTCTTCCACGTTCCACACTTTCTTTCATAAAATCACTTCGTTTCTTCCAACGTTCCTGCACCTCTTCAAAATCCGGCTCAGCTACAATCGGCTCGTGCGTATTTTCATGGATAATCCACTCACTGGGATCTGTATGATGTTCCGGCATATTCCGATACTTAGCTGTTTTTCTTTTTCCATATACCGTAGACCCAATATAGGTTTTATTTAATAAAATTGTTTTTACTCTGTCTCCTGTCCAGCGGTCTGTTTCTGGAATCTCTACTTCTATTTCGTGTGTTGCTTTATAAGCAAACGGTGTCATAATATCTAACATTTTCAGCCGCTTTACAATATCGCCTGTCCCTCTTCCCATCTGATACCAGCGGAAAATTGCCTGCACAATCGGTGCTGTTTCTGCATTTACTTTTAACTGATTTTCTTCTTTATCAACGGTATAGCCATAAATACTCTTTGCAATTTTCATGTCTCCACGTCTGCTATGCATTTCAAAGGACAAGACTCTTTTTTTAGATGCGTCCTTTGCATACATTTCATTAATCATATTTTTTATCGGCACGACCATACTATTTCTATCTTCTTCTCTGCTGCTGTCAAAATCATCATTGATAGAAATAAGCCGTACATTCAGACAAGGGAAAATGGTTTCAATATAATATCCGGTTTCGATGAAGTTCCTTCCAAATCTTGATAAGTCCTTTACAATGATGCACTGTATTTTTCCTGTGCGGACATCATCCATCAGGCGGATAAATTCCGGTCTGTCAAAATCCGTTCCAGTGTAACCATCATCTACATAAGTATCTATCAGACTATATTCTTCATGTTCCTTGATATATTGATGCAGCAATTCTATCTGGTTTTGAATACTTTCCTCATTTTTTTCCTTATCAACGGAAAGTCTGGCATATGTAGCGGTCGCAAGCTGTCTCTTTGTTATAATCGGCGTTGAAATATGTAATTCTTCTTTTTTCTCTTGCACAATATTTGCTCTTCTACTCTTTCGTGCCATATGTTAATCCTCCTCAAACCATTCCTGCGGTAATCGTTCTTTCCAATCTTCATATTTAAATCGTACTTCTATTTTTTCGTATCTGACACATTCCACACGTTCTATCCATGCCCTCACATGCTTTCTCGTAATCTCTTCCGGCACTGTCATTTCTGAAAAAGTTTTTATCCAAAGATTATCTTTGCTAAAGCACTTCTCAATCTCCTGAATTTGTTCCAAATATCTCTGGAGTTGCTCATCACATTCCTCAAACTCTTCTATATTGATTTCTCTCTGCATTGCATATTCATCTTCTGAAATATCTCCCGCTTTCATGCTGTTATATAGAGGAAGATTTCTTTTTTCAATCGAGAGCATCTTCTGAAATATCAATTTTGCAGTTGCTTTTATTTTCAAAACATGACGTTCTTTTTCATGTTCCCATTCATAGCTTCCAATCATTCCTGCAATTTTATCTGCCTGTCTCTTTTCATTCTTGATTATTTCATACACTTTTTCATAGACCTCTTCATAAGGAATGTGCCCTCTCTCATAAACAATTTCTTTTGGCTTCGGATAGCTCAAACGGAAAATACGGATTTTTAATCTTTGGTGCGGATACAACTTCAATGCAATTCCAGACTCTTTATCAAAAATCCGGTTTGAGAAAGGATTCAGTGGAGCCTTTCCCCGGACATGATTGCTATATTTTCTTACAGATAATTTTGCTTGTGCTTTTTCAAAAGTTTCTTTATCTATAAGAACCGGACAGGAGAACAATTTCTTCTCTCCATCAATCGTCCTCTCCCATTCTCCTATATACTGGCGATTGTAAATAATCCGTTTTACCTGTTCCCTCTTCCATGGAGCATTTTCATCCTTGATTGGTCTGCCCCAAAGTTTATTTACATAGTTTCCTGAACTCTCAATGCCTTCTGCAGTCAGTATCTTTGCTGTTTCGCTACAACTATGTCCCTCACAGATCAACTCAAATACTCTTCTGATATGCCCTGCTACCTCTGGATCAATTTCCAGTTCCATTTTTCCTTCCTTATATCGGAATCCGTACTTCGGATAAATTTTCGTTTCATTATGTTTTCGTATCTGGTCTGTAGTAAATTTATTTCTATAAGCTGTTGCCTTTTCATCCAGATATTTATAGACTTCCTCTTTGCTGACATCACAGGAACAAAAATCATCTTCCACTACGGCAAAATGTATTCCTGCCGGTACAAACATACTTTCCAGCATTTCCGATGCTACATTAGAATTTCTTCCACATCGAAACATGGAATCCATCACCACACAATCAAATTCTCTTGCAATGGCATCCATCTTCATCTGCAGATATGCTGTTTCCTCAAATGCATCCTTACGACGGTCTGAATATTTCTTTCCGAGTGTCCAGCCTCTTTTCTTTATGTAATCCTGTATCCTCTGATTCTGCTGACTGATAATATCTTTTGGTATCTCTCCACTCTCCATGCAGGAAACTGCCCGGGTATAGCTTACGCATCTCATAATTCTCCAACCTTTCTCCGTACCAGATCACTGTTCGCATACGCATATTTGACAAATTCTGAAATTTCATCCTCATAGTTAAAATGAATTTCTATTCTATCTGCACTGTACACAACAATCCGGTCAATCAACATCACTACCGTTTTTCTGTCTAATGATTGTATGTTTCCGTGTTCCTTAAACTCTGTTACCCATTGCTGTGTCCGCATTTCATTGGACAGCATCCTTTTCTTTTTCTCTTCCAGTCCTTTCAGAGATTCTTTTGCTGCAGCTATCTTTTTAGAAAAGGTCTGCTTAATTTCCCGATACTCTTCTCTGGAAATAATCTTGTCCACCATATCCTGATACAGATTTGCTTTCAATTCTTCATATTTCTGAATTTCTTTGTAGAGAGCTTTCATCTGTGTATCCAGTATTTTCACACCAAACTGCTGCTGTGGCAGGTTCTCTATCTGTGCAATAATCGCATCCGCTTTTACGATTAATGCCACCTGACTTCTGATTGCTTCCAAAACTGCTTTTCGCAATTTTATATCGCTGATGTTATGAGAACTGCATCCCTCTTTTCTTTTATATGTGGAACAATGATAATAAAAATACTTTTTTCCTTTCTTCGTTGCAGTCCGACGAACCATGTTCTGTCCGCAGTCTCCACAGCGAAGCAAACCAGAGAACACATAAATACTTTCTTCTTCCGGGGATGTTCGAGTATCCAGTTCCATCAACTTCTGCACACATTCAAATATTTCTCTTGAAACAATCGGCTCATGTGTGCCTTCTACTCTGATCCAATTCTCCGGCTCTATCTTCTGCCTGACATTGACCTTATAATTAATCTTTCTGGTTTTTCCCTGCACCATCGTTCCGGTGTACAGCTCATTCTTTAAAATTCTTAAAACGGAAGATACGTCCCATTTTGGTTTTTTACCTGCCATAAAACCTGAGCTGTAATTAAATCCACACGCTCTTTTATATTCAGCAGGTATCAGCACTCCCATTTCATTTAGTCGTGCTGCGATATTCTTTGCACTATATCCGTCAATCTTCATATTGAAAATCATCCGCACAATCTCTGCAGCATATTCATCAATCACCAGATGGTTCTTATCTTCCGGATCTTTGAAATAGCCATACCCTGCATAATTTCCAATGAACAGACCTTTTTTCCTTTTTATATCTAACTGACTTCGGATTTTAATTGAGATGTCCCTGCAATACGCATCATTTACTAAGTTTTTGAAAGGGACTATGATTTGATCTGAATCGTTCGTCGTGTCAGCACTGTCATAATGGTCATTCACTGCTATAAATCGAATACCCAGGACTGGAAAAATCTTTTCAAGATACCTGCCTGTTTCTATATAGTTTCGTCCTAATCGGGACAAGTCCTTAACGATAATACAGTTGATCTTATGATTTCTCGCATCCTCCATCATCTTCTGAAAATCTGGACGCTCAAAATTTGTACCACTGAATCCATCGTCAACATATTCTTTGACCAGTGTAATCTCACTATGTTGCTTTGCGAAGTCACGAATCAAACTTCTTTGATTGCGGATACTGTCACTCTCCATTTTGTCTCCATCATCTTTGGAAAGTCTCAGATATACCGCTGCTAAAAATGAATTTTGACTTTTTAAATACATAAAGCCATCAACCTCCTAATTTACTCGCTTTGTAGCTGTAAACCAAGAAATTCATGGCTCTTTAGATGCTTCTTTTATTTTGACCCACATCCATGTTAACATAACTTCTGGCTTCTTGCCACACCTTTTTTCAAATTTCTAAAACTTTTTTTCTACTGAAATACATCTGCTCAAACATTCCTCCAACGTATCTTTCCCGGCGAAGCTGATCTTTACAATCATTCCATTTGAGATGTGGCAGTATGGATTCTTCACCTGATGGATATAATCCGCAATCCTCTCTTCCAGAGGAAGTTCTGTATGTATCTCTACATCATCCAGGTCTACTAATGTGTTTTTATTTACGGTATGGATGTCCACTGCTGCCATCTCCTGCAATTCTTCCAGTGTAGGCATTTCTATATTTTCCATCTGACTACCTCCTGTAATTACTCTTTTTCTACTAATCACAGGTGGCAGAGGGCAAAATGTCAGATGCATTTTCACTTTTTTATATTTTTACCTGTCCTTTTGGTAGCTCCCACGCATGATTATGGGAAAGTATTCTCTCTTAGAGCAAGTTTCGCAATGTCAGACAAAAACCCCTCCGGGATTTTTTCTGCCTTGCAACTTGATGGGGATTTCGTTTTCCCATACCCTCGACCGCAATCAAAGATATGCGTATTGGTTCCCATTGCCATGGTCACAGCGTGATGATTCTTCATCTCTTGCCTTCACAGCAAGCTGTAAAATTTTCTCTTTCCTATGCGGAACCTATGTGCAGAAAGGAGCATCCAATGACAAGACCACAAAAAGAATCTGATATGAAACGAGAACACCGAATAACAATCCGCTTGACTGACACTGAGTTTTCTATTATAGAAAATATGGCAGAACAGGCAGACATGACTATTTCCGAGTATATGCGAAAACAAATTATGGAGGGACAGGTCAATACCAAATTTGAAATTGTTGCAGATGTTAAAGAAATAAAAAAACTGATTGGTGAATTAGGGAAGATAGGCAGCAACCTCAACCAGATTGCCCGGTATTTTAATCAAGGTGGAATTATCTCCTCTGAAATGAGAACAGAAATAAAAAAATCTCTCCGGGATATTTATGAAATGAAATATGAAGTGATGAGAATGGCAGGTGATTTCCGTGGCAGTGATTAAACATATCGCAAGTAAAAATGCTGACTATGGAGAAGCAGAAAGGTATCTTATCTTCCAGCATAATGAATATACCCAAAAGCCAATCCTCGATGATGAGGGAAATATGATATTACGAGATGAATATTATCTGGACGGTCTGAACTGTGATCCGTTTACCTTTGCATCTGAATGTCAGGAATTAAACAGCTACTACCATAAGAATAAAAATTTCAATGAGATCAAGTCTCATCATTACATTATCAGCTTTGATCCGAAAGACAGAGATGAATGTGGACTGACTGGTGAACGGGCACAGCAACTTGGACTGACTTTTGCAAAGAAAAACTTTCCCGGTCATCAGGCTTTAGTCTGCACACATACAGACGGTCATAATGAAAGCGGAAATATTCATGTGCATATTGTAATCAACAGCCTTCGTAAATATGATGTACCTCAAGAACCCTATATGGAATTTGACTGCGAATCAAAAGCCGGATATAAACATCACCTAAGCACCGCTTACCTTGCTCATTTAAAGCAAGATGTTATGGATATGTGCCAGAAAGAGGGCCTGCATCAAGTTGATCTGCTCTCTCCTGCTGAAAGAAAAATCACAGAAAAAGAATACTGGGCACAGCGTCGGGGACAGGAAAAACTTGATAAGCTCAATCAGAAAATGCTTGAAGATGGTATCACTCCAAAAGAGACTCGCTATCAGACAGAGAAACAATTTCTCCGGGATGCTATTGACGATGCTGCAAGCACCGCCAAGTCACCAGAAGAGTTTGCAAAAATCCTCGATAAAAAATATCATATCATCTTCAAGATCAGCCGCAACCGATACAGCTATCTGCATCCAGACAGAAAAAAATATATTACTGGACGAAATCTCGGAACACGATATGAAGAGAATTTTCTATTACAGGCGTTTAAGGAAAATGCAAAATCACTCTCTGATAGGAAAATAGAAATTGAAGAACCGCAAGTTCCAACTACTACAAAAGATTTGCAGACAATACTTTCTCCTGATACTTCCAATATTCCTACACCGTTCATTTTCATAAAATCAGATCTCCGACTTGTGATAGATTTGCAGACCTGTATCAAAGCACAGCAGAGTGAAGCCTATGCTCAAAAAGTCAAGCTCTCCAATTTGAAACAAATGGCTCAGACTGTTGCCTATATCCAGGAACACGGATATGATTCTCTTGAAGATTTCCATGCTGCACTTGACCAGGCATCTAATCAGACCAGTGCCGCCAGAAAATCTTTAAAGGATACAGAGCAGCAACTTAAAAATGTGAATGAGCAAATACATTTTACCGGACAGTACCTTGCATACAAGAACGTATATGCCGACTACCGTAAGAGCCGCAATAAGGATAAATTCTATGAAGAACACCAGGCAGAACTTTCTCTTTACGATACAGCTCTCCGAACACTGAAAGAAAAATCCGGTGGAAATAAGCTGCCTTCCATGAAAGCCCTCTATGCTGAAAAAGACCGACTTACTGAATTGCGAGATACACAACGGGCAGATTTTTCTAATCGCCGGGATTATGAACGGGAGCTTCGTACCGTTTCTACTAATATTGATATGATCCTTGGGAAGAGTCATGAGCAGGAACAGCAGATTGAGAAAGAACAGAATTTATAAAAACAGGTCAGTTTCATTTACCGAAACTGACCTGCATTTTACTCTCTTAATATTTTTGAATGGCAAATTTGAGCTACTCCCTTTTCTTCAACACTAATTCCTATTATGTAATTATTACTTGAAATTGCATCCTCCATCATTTTGCATTGCTTATCACCTGTCACACTACCATCAGTATAATCAAAATCTGCAAATGTACCACATATATAATCTGCGACTCGATTCATCTCATCATAAAATATTTCTTCTTTAATATTCTCTAAATACACCTCTTGTATCCTATGATACTCCTCACCTTGTTCGCTTGCAATTATACAATGCGAAATTATATGATAAAACGTCTGATATATTTCATCATTCCAATTTGTAATAGCATCTCTATCGGATAACCAACTAAATAATTTTATGTTTTTTTGTTCTCTTAATAACAAATAGCGTAAATATCCTGCCAAAAAACATATAGTCATCATTCTACCAAATAATGAATAGTTAAAGTTTTTCTTTCTACTTTCGTTCCTAAGTTTTTGAAGTTTTTTATTCATCTCTTTATAATTTTCTGCATTACTTGGTGTAGTAATCTGCCAATTTTCTGTTAAATTTATATATGTTTGTATCAACATATCCCCTGCTTCTTTTCTTTTCCATCCATCAAAATAATTTTTCTTTTGCAATATAAAACTAAAAGAAAAACAATATCCCTGATTCAAAAATTGGCAAAATTGATCCGATACAAGTCGAGTATGTTTTAAATCCTTTTTTTGCAAATTATTTATAACTTTTTTCCAATCATCGAAGTTCAAAATATATGGGTATATAACAAACGTAATAACATCATTTTTTTTGTTCTTATCACCTATACAATAATCACTACACATAAACCATTTGTCCACATCTGGATACTGTTTTAAAAAGTTTTGAAATTTTTCTAATATTGATTTATTTACCGTTGACTCTAAACATTCAAATATTTTCTGCATACTAATCTCCATATATTTTCCTTTCATTACTTATTATTTTGATTCCATTAGTTCCACCATAACTATCACCAACTAAAGATTATTTTCTTCTTTGCATTTCCCTACTAGCAGTAAACTGTTCTTTCTTATTCACTTGTGTAGAATTATTCTTTCTATCAATAAAAGCATCTGCAATTTCAATAAGTACAAGAACCATTACTGAAGTTCTTCCACCAAAGGCTAAATCTCCTATAAGAATAAACTCTTTCCTGGTGAACGCCAATATAAGTGATAACACCAAAAAAGTTATTTTCATAAAGAAAGCCATATTCTGTGCATCTTTACTTCTTGATATTGAGAATTTATAGTAAAAGAGCCCCATAACAATAGCTGTCAATAATATGAATAGATTTCGTAGCATAATATACTTTCTCCTTCGTAAAATTAAACTGATTTACCACCTCTATCATATATTATAAGCACTGATTTCTTTTTTTCAACAAAAATGGCCCTGCCACATAAGTAGCAAGACCACTTCCATTGAAAATTACTTCTTCTTCCTTTCCATCTCTTCTTCCACTGCTCTTTGTTGCTGTGGTTGTCCTTTGCCCTGACTGGCTATCTTTTGCTGATGCTTACGAAGCCGTTTCAACACAGATCTCCGGGGAGCATTTTTATCTTTTTTCTTTGGAGTATTGTTCATCAGTCCGTCGATCATGTTGTAGTTGGCTTCTTCTGCCATCTCCGCACTGCGAAGATATTCTCCGTTGTCCATAACCTTCTGCCAGTTTGCCAGCTCTGGTTTCTTTTTCTGCTGTTCTGGTGACTGCTGTATCTGATTAGACTGCATTTGCGATTGCACCTGCTGTTGTCTTTGCTGTTCCTGTTCTTTTGCTGCCTGTTGCTGCATAAAGTTCTGAATGTTCCGTCTTGCTTCTTCGTCAAAGCCATTGTAACAGTCATTCATAACTACTGCACCATCTTCACTGAGAATCACATAGGCGGCTCTTGTCCCATACTCTTCATGTTCCATCAGAAACCATTTCTTCTCATTCATCAAAATATAATCCTGGGCAAGCCAAGTCCCTTTCTTTCCTTCAATTTCATATCCCGTTGTATCAATGGAAAGTCTGGTATCAGAGGAACTTTTGATTGTGAGAAATTCTGGAACGATAATGAATCCATCTTTATTAATATAGTAAGCTGTGGTTTTTCCCTCATCTGTGATAACCAGAACATCGCTGCATCCGATGGAATGACCTTTGAAATTCTTCGGTCGTTGTTTCTGCAGGCGTATTTTTATATCCGCCGGAGTTTCCCCCGGCTGGATTCTTCCAATGTACACCTGCTGATAGTTCTCAATGCTGACGCTCTTTCCTTCGCTTCTCAGCTTTTCATAAGAACGGAAACGAACATCCCGGTACTCTGGTGTTTCTTTTACCTGATATACTGCACACTGACTTGTACTCATTCCTCGTCCTCCTCTTCCAGTTCCGCTTTATAATCTTCCAGATCCATAAGAAAAATCTCATAGCCTTCATCGCTCATGCAGAACAGCTTTCTTATGGTATTGCAGACAAGCCCGATCATATCCGCATCCCCTTTCAGAAATGGAATGATATGGTCGATTGCCACCATCGTGTCATTTCTGTTGCCTTTATCAAACATTGCAGTTACTAAACATTCATCTGTATCAAAGTTCATTGCCAGATCCATCATAATTCTACATCCCCCTTCTTATGTGCTTTGGATTTTTCTGCGTCTTTATTTTTCTGTTCCTGTGCTTTTGCCCTTGCCTGGAAGTCTTTTAACGACTGCAGCACAGATTTTTTCAGTTCCCCTTTTTCGCCCTTTGCAGGCTCTTTCTTCTGTGTCTGGTTCGGTTCCACTGATGCGGATTCTTTCTTGACTGGTGCTTCTGAAACTTCCTGTTTCACTTCCACAGTCTCTTCTGCTTCCTGCACCTTTCCATGTTTCTCATTCAGATACTTTTCCATATCGTTAATCGCTTTCTGTACCAATGGGCTTTCCTTATAATGAGGAATCATATCTATCAGTTCTCTGTCTACTCTATCCCAACGCATTAGTTCATATTCCCCGGAATAATCCTTATCCCCGTCCTGCAGGTCAAATCCAATCCCTTTGCCTCCATGCAGTCGATCTGCCGGAATACTTTCATAAATCTTAATCGCTTCTTCCAGAGTAAGATTATTATGGTATTCTCCCATAACCGGAAACTCCATACACTCTGCCACATAAAAAGTAATCGTAGCTTCTGGCTGTTCCTGTTCTGGTTGTCTGGTAAAGATAGGAAGGGTTTCTACTTTTTCCAGACGGGAAAGCAGTGAACGGGCAGTTATCACATCACTGTCTATATCAGATTCTTCCGATACTTCAATCAGCCAGTCCTTTAAACACCCTGTTTTCTTATTCAGAATATCCTCTGTGATTTTCTCTATCTGTTCTTCCCTGTTCTCAACGGTATCTTTATATTCGTAAGTGTCATATTCATAGCTGAAATTATCTAAATCCACCGCCAGCTTTTCTATTTCTTTCTGATCAAGATAGGCTTCTGACTCTTTCATATATTCTGCCAGAGTGATTCTTTCTTCTGCGACAGGATTGATGTCCACCTTAATACCTGCCATTGCGATGCCATGAGCATTTAATTCATTGAAGAAACTGTCCTCCCGGATATTGCCACGATAAGAAAGCACCACATCAAGGTCAGAATCATCTCTGTAAAGTTCCTCTCTGCTTCTGGAACCATGCACCCTTGCTGCAAGTAGCTCTACTTCATTTTCTAATCCCATATCTTCCAGAATACCCTGTGCGTGATATAAGACACCTCGTTCCACTTCTGCCCTGCTAAGACCATTTAATGCAACCTCATCTCTCCCAATCTCAGAAGTCGCACGAAGCTCACCTGCCTGCAGTAAGTCTTTGGAATGTTGGATGGTCATTGCTTCAAATTCCTTATAATCCACTTTGATACATTCCATATCATCCATTCTTTCACTTTTTAAGATTTCATAAGTAGCTTTCTGAACAGATACTTTTGGATCGTCATAATCATTGGAATGGATTTCGTGCAGGTCAGAATCATAAAAAATATAAAAATAGCCTTCTTCCGTTGCCTGTACGGTCAGATACCCTTTGCTCTTGGTAAACTGCATTGCAATTCCCTCACAGGTATCCACTGCTCTTTCCCTGTCATAGTCTTCAAAAATACTTGGAGGACAATTCTTTAATAACTGTGCCAGCTGCATCTGCCGTTCGCCTGCTTCTTCCACTTCTGCCATCAAATCCTCATAATCAACGGGAACTGCATTTTCCAGGGACATATCTTCATCTTCCAGAATATCTTCCATTGCCTGCCGCATAGAAATATCAGGATTGTCATAAGCACCACCGTCGATCTCATCGTAATCCAAAGCATAAAAGGTATAATCATAACCTTCCTCTGTTCTCTGGATTGCAAAATACCTATCGTCAATCTTATATGCCAGCTCATCCGGTTCCAGTTCCGGCATAAGTTCTTCCACAGAAATTCCTTTCTCCTGCAGATATTCTGAAATGGCTTCCAATGCTCCGGCATCATACCCATTCCAGAGATCTTCGGCTACAAGCTGACCATGTTCCGATACGATAATCCCTGCCACATCTGAACCATACTCATCATGTTCCATGAAGAAGAACTTCTCCCCTGCATACTCTCTTTCATCCACCGTATGCCAGGTTCCCGCATGTCCATCTGCTTCAAATCCTCTGGTATCTTCTGTAATGGTGACTTCCGCCTCATCCAATGCCTGTTCAATCTTCTGCATACGGATCTCTGCCCTTGCCATATCAATAAATCCATCTAACACCGCCGGGTGGCTTTCTATCACATAATCCTGATTCAGATTCTTTCCCTGATTGATATTTTCCGGGATTTCGATATGCTCTGCCCAGTCTTTGTTCTGTCTGGAAAATCTACCATCATAAGAAAGTTCCCGAAGCGTATTTGCCATAACAAACGTCATACGTTCTTCTCCAAACTGTTCCAGCACTTGTGTTGCGGCATCTTCCTTTAAATGCAGTCCATCAAAATTTAATGCGATTGCTTCCTCGATTGCTTTCTTACAATCAATGTTTAACTTTCTGGAATCCAGATAAGCATCTACATCCCGTTCTTCCATTGCCTGAGCAAGTGTTCCTTTATAGACTGGCGGGTAGGCTCTGGTATGATTATTTTCCAGTATCTCCATTCTCTGCTGTACAAAGTCCGGAAGTTCCTCAAAGCCGAAAGAATCCACATAATAAGCCTTTGTTTCCGCCGTCCGGTTTATAACTATGACATCGCTTACCGATAAGGAATGTCCATGAAAATCGTTTGGGCGGTTGATATTAAATCTCTCAAAAATATCATCTAATGTGACCGTTGGTGTCCATGGAGCCGCATACACCATCCTGTAGTCTTTTCCATCAATGCTATAGCCTAATTTTTGAGCCGATTCAACCCCCATAAACTGATAAGTATGCTCTCCACCCGTATCCATCTGATAGATTGCAAAACGACCGCTTTCTCCATGAAGAAGTAAGATTTCATCAATCTTTTCTGCACTATCCTGTTCCAGTTTTTCCTGTCTGGCTATCGCTGCTTCTCTTTCTTTATGTACTTCCCATTCCGTTTCCGTAATACCAAAGATACCGTCATGCCCCAGGATCGCATTTTCTGTTTCTGCAAGAATCTGTCCTGCCTGCTCTGGATTGTCTGGATTTCCATGTAAGATAAAAACTTCTGCACCTTCACGATACAATTCTACTGCCCTGTTTTTTTCAAGAGGATACATGTGTTCCAGTCGGATTCCTGCTTCGTGCATTTCTGTAAAACCGATCCTTCCATCTGGAAAATTATCCATCTGTGCCTCTGTCTCATGCACAAGACTTCTCATAACTTCACTTCGGTCACCCCGATTCGCTGTCAGCATACGGTTTACCAGTCCCAAAACTTCGTCCCGGTCATCCATCTTATAAGCAAAATTTACGATAAGATTTCTTTGTGATTCCGTAAAATTCTCATGGCTGGCGGTTTCTGCAGCTTCAATCAGTCTATGGGCATACTGCATGGTACTTTCTCTTTCTTCTGAAAGTTCTGTGGTTGGGAAATTTGCTCTTGCTGCCTGGATTACTTCATGTACTAAGTTTGCACCGGCTTCCTCATAAGATTCCCGCATATCCCAGACCAGATCATTCAGTCTTTCTACCTGTCCGGGAAAGGTTTCTGCGTATTCCGTTACAAATGCTTTCTCTTCTTCTGTAAAAATTGTTCTCGGAAATTCCGCTTTTCCCACCAGCATTTCTGCCTGTTCTTTCGGTGTCAGCTCTGAAAAATAAGCAATGCCTGTATCCGCATCATACGCTACATCAAAGAAGTCAATCGGATAATTCTCTCCCACTCCATCACTTGCATACAATACTGTGATCGTTGCACCTCTGTCCTCCAAAAATTCTTCCAGCGGTTTCTCATCCTCTGAAAGTTCTTTCTGTTCCAGTAAAGTAACATATTCCCTTACATTCTCCTGCACCTGTTCTGCTGTCATATTCTCTACCAGATTATAACTATATTCCGAACCCATACTGCCTGAAAGATGCAGAATAACATCCTCTCTATGAAATGTTTCTCTGATCGGTCTTTCCATCTCAATTTCATGCATCTGCTCCTCAATGTTCCCGATGATCTCTGCCGATGTTTTTCGGATGGTATCCATTGATGCTTTCAATGCCTTCATATCCCTGCTCTCACACCAGCTGGCAATATAAGTAAATGAATATTCTGAAGTATCCAGACCAAAATGGTTGCAGACTATGTAAGCAATACTTTCTGCTTCCACTTCCTTTGTTGTCTGGTCTTTTAAGACTCCTTCTGCATCCATTACTTCCCGGTCATGCAGCAATGCGTGGCTCACTTCATGGACTCCGGTTTTCATCGTCTGGACATTACTCATATCTTCCTTTATCGCAATATATTTTTCTGTCTGGTGATAATAGCCTTTTGCATCCCCTTCCACATTCATCATGCGGATCGGCACAGGAGAAATATTCTGCAATGCCTGCATGAACGTATCATAAAACTGTACACTTCCGGTAAGCTCCGGCACCTCCAGTTCTGCGATTGGTTCTCCCTCTGTCTGGCTGACATCAAACACTGTCGTTACACGGAATCTCGGTATCACCATCTCCACGATCTCTGTTTCCGGCTGTCCATCATCCCCGATCACAGGCTCTTTTGTTACCGGGTCGATCTTTTCAATCTCCTGTTTCTCCCGGATCGGTGCTGGTGCGATGATCTGGATTCCTTTCTCTCCACGTTTTACATGACGGTTAAACTTCTTCTGCCATGCCTGATAGCCTGCCACCAGTGTTGCTTCCGGTTTCTGCATGGTGATCAGCAGCGTGTTATTAAAGCTGTAATTATGGAACTTCGACATGGTATTCAGATATTCGGTATATCGTTCCGATGTAAAGATTTCCTTTACTCCCTGCTCCAGCCGTTCCGATATTTCTTTTAACTGTTTTTCTATATTATTTGCCATAAACAAACCCTCCATTTTATGTCCCGCCAGAGAAAACTCTGACGGGAAATCTTTTATAACTCCTGTTCATGTTTTTTCTTTGCAGCTTTCTGTACAGGTGACTGTTCCGCTGTATTCTGCTGTGCCTTCTCCTGTTTTAAGCGTTCCAGAATAGACGGCTTATGGATTCTGTCTGCTGTTTCCGGAAGTTCTTTTTCTTCTACGGCATCCCTGCTGTCTGTGCTGCTTCCTTCTCTGCCAATATCCTCATCTGCCATAATCGTCTCATTACCCTTTTCATCCATGTTCAGCAATGCATTTAACTCGGATAACCGTTCTATCTTTTCATTCAGCTCTGCTTCTTTCGGGAATGGCTTCTTTACCTCTTCCTGTGCAGTAGCAAGCTGCTGTTGTACGGTTTCTAACTTCTGCTCACTTTCCGTCAGCTTCCTGTCGATAGAAGAAAGCGTGTTATGGATACGCTGCATATTTCCTACAGGGTCTTTTCCGATTTCCAGCTTATAAGAGCATTTTCCTTTGATCGTCAGTTCAAACGCATTGGAGAACATATTATAGGAAACGGATAACGTAAACCCATGATATTCCCCGACCTTTCCACCGGTACTGACCGCTTTTAAGCCTGCACAGGCAGCGATCAATGCTTCACCTGCTTCTTTCTTATCTTCATAAAGAACATTTCCTACCGTCATGGCAAACGTGTCATTATCCTGTAAATCCACGCTCTTTACTACCTGCGAATCCACCTGCATCCCGGCAATCCGTTCTTTCAATGCACTGATCTGTACCGGGAAATTCTTTGCAATATCCGATTCCAGACGGTAAATCTGACTGGTATGGTTTGCCTTTAGAAGTTTCAGCTTACTCACCTGCACATCCAGATCCATTTTTTCCTTAATGTACGGATTGCCTGTGGCAAGTGCCTTGATCTCTGCATAGGACAGTGCCGTATCATCCACATCTTCACAAGCTCTGACCGGGGATTTGCTAGTCATGATCTGACTGATGAACTTCTGCTTATTCTCCAAAATCTGGTCGAGTAGGTCAGCGGTATTACTACCGCTTTCCCCTCTAGGAACCGTGCGTGAGAGTTTCCCCTCACACGGCTCAAGCACTTATAAGCCCTGCGTTAGCAGAACCAGTTCATCAACATTTTTCGAGTAATGAAGTTCTCTGTGGCAATCAGCATGTAATAAGACATTCGTTTCTTTAAAATCTGCTCCCACTTCCGTATGGATTCGGAATCCCCGTTCCACTGTGATAGGTTCACCACAATGCGGACAAATGCCTTTCTGCATTTTGTACAGTGCATTTAATTTTTTCCTTCCATTGATTTCTCGAAGCATTCTCTTTGTGTCTCTGTCCTCAAAATATTCTGTGAAACGCTCATCAAATGGTGTCGCTTCTGATTTTGTTTTCAGCCACCTTACTATTTTAGTATCAGTAGCATATATCAGATGTAATTCAAATGAGTCTGCCATATTTACACTGAATGTCCAGTTCCTTGTGCCGACTCTCCTGAAATATTTCTTTGCTATCCATTTGTGGCTTTTCTTCGGATGCCTACGTTTACACCATCTCCACAGACATCTCCATACATCGAAATCAAACCTGTCAAACGCCTGCGAGGAGACATTATACTTTTGGAAATTTACCCATCCTCTGATGACCGGATTTAACTTTCTTATCAAATCTTCCTGCTTCATAGATGGATTTTGCTTTATAATCCCCCGTATCTTATTCACAATGGCTTTATAGTTCTTTTTGGATGGTTTTGTAAGAAGCTTGTCTTTATACCACCGTATATTACATCCGAGAAAATCAAAACCATCTTCGATATGGGTAATCACTGTCTTTTCTTCTGACAGTTCCAATCCTCTCTCTGATAAAAATTCCCGGATAATCGGGAGAACACCTGCTTCCAAAAGCTCTCTGCTTTCGCCTGTGACGATGAAATCGTCAGCATAACGTATAAAGTTCACTTTTGGAAAATATGCTTTTCCATCCCTTTTAGTTTTGTGGTATTTCTTCCTAATCTGGACTTCCAGACCATCCAACACCATGTTGCAGATAGTTGGTGAGATAGCCGAACCCTGTGGGCTGCCGAGGTCTGTTGGAAATAATCTTCCGGTCTCGACATACCCGCTTTTTAACCATTTTCGCAGAATATCTCTGTCCATTGGGATATGGTTCAGTATCCATTCGTGACTGATGTTATCAAAACAGCCCTTAATGTCTCCTTCCAGCACCCATTTAGGGGATTTTGCTTTATTCAGACAGGTAAAGCACTGTTCGATTGCATCCTGTACACATCTCTTTGCTCTAAATCCATAGGAGTTAGGGTCAGCAGTGATTTCCGCAATCGGTTCCAGTGCAAATTTGTACAATGTCTGCATCGCTCTATCCTTCATACATGGGATACTGAGCGGCCTCATTTTTCCGTTCTTTTTCGGGATATATACCCTCTTTAACGGTAATGGTTTATAGCCTCTGCGTTTTAAGCTGAGAATTGCTTCATATTTCAGTTTGGGAGTAGACCATAAGATTTTGTCTACACCTGCTGTCTTTTTGCCTTTATTACTCGTTACTCTTTTTACAGCTAAAGCACGTCCGTAGAAAGAGTGTGTAAGCAGCCATTGCAAAGACTTTACTTTGCCGGTTCTGCCCTGTTGATGAGCCTTTACGATACGCATTTGCAGTTTTTTAACGTATGCATTCGCTTTGTTCCAGTCGATGCTGTCCCATGCCTTTGCAACGTCAGAAGTCGCACACATTTTCATGTTCATTTGCCTTACTCCTTTCAAAAATTCTATAAACTCTCTCGTAATTAAGCACCATGCGGAATTCTGCTCCCCTTTCAGGTGGGGCAAATTTTGAACCCCTATCCGTCCTCATTACAAGGTCGGCATTCGCTTCCTCCGCAATCCTTTACCCGCATTCCCAACGGCTTCCCTTACGGTCCACTTGCCTTTGCAGGCGAGAATACGGGCTTGACACGTTCCACTTAATCAACAATCATTGATAGTTTAGGTTCCACCTCTACTCCGGCAGTCTTATGTCCGTGTATTCCTATCGTGGAGAGGAATATCCAACTGCACACCTTTTGGTTCAAGCCTGTCAGCTACTTTGGCTTGTTCAGCCTTAACGAAGCTTACGGTGATTCAGTTAATTAACCATGCTATCAGAAAGCCTGCACCCTAACCGCCTTGTAGCTGGCAGTTTTGCTTCTCCCTCACGGGATTTGCTCCAAATAGGGTTCCATTTATATCCGCTTCCGAACAATGCCATTACTGGCAAAGCCGGGGATATTGGCTTCATCCAACGGAATGGATGGTTTGGTCGGAATTACCGCCAAACAGTTAAATTAAGCGACTTCGTGTCGCACCCACATATACGCATCAAAGGTATTCTCCGTCACATACCGGAATATCTTTACTTTGTCATTCTGGTTTCCCTGTCTTAAGATACGTCCTTCCTGCTGTTCCAGATCAGACGGCTTCCACGGGCAGTCAAGATGATGGAGGGCAATAAGCCTGTCCTGTACGTTGGTACCAGCACCAAGTTTTGGAGTGGAACCCATGAGGATTCTCACCTGTCCGGCCCGTACCTTTGCAAACAGCTCCGCTTTCTTTGCCTCCGTGTTGTATTCATGGATAAAAGCAATCTCTTCTTTCGGGATTCCTTTTTCTGTCAGTTTGTTCCGGACATCATCATACACGTTGAAAGTCCCATCTCCTTTAGGTGTGGACAGGTCGCAGAAGATCAGCTGGGTTGTCCGGTCTGCTTTTCCTTCTTCCCATACCTGAAAAGCATTTTCCACACAGGTATTGACCTTGCTTTTTTTCGCATCCGGAAGGAGTTCATTCAAAAGCCTTTGGTCTAACGCACACTTCCTTCCGTCGTTGGTGATCTTGAGCATGTTATCCTCTGTCGGATTTACCATTCCTGCTCTTACTGATTCTGCACGTTCTGAAAATGCTGCTACCATATCCTGCTGTTCTTCACTTGGTTTTAAAACTTCATTGATAAACTCTGCTTCCGGCACTGGAAGATTCAGCATATCAGAAGTCTGAATATCCGCAGCTTCCTTAAAAATGGAGATCAGCTCTGGAAGATTAAAAAAACGGGCAAACCGTGTTTTCGCACGATAGCCCGTTCCTTCCGGTGATAATTCAATTGCGGTTACTGTCTCCCCGAACGTTGCCGCCCAGGAGTCAAAATGTCCCATGCCCATACGCATAAGTGTGTCATACTGGAGATAACGCATGATAGTGTAAAGCTCGGTCATACTGTTCGATACGGGAGTACCTGTAGCAAAGGTGATCCCTCTGCCGCCTGTCAGTTCATCCATGTACCGGCATTTCATAAACATATCGGAACTTTTCTGTGCATCCGTCTGTGAAATACCTGCTACATTTCTCATCTTTGTATATAGGAAAAGATTTTTGAATGAATGGCTTTCATCCACAAACAGTCTGTCTACACCTAACTGCTCAAAAGTTACTACATCATCCTTTCTGGTCTGGTCATTGAGTTTTTTCATCCTCGCCTGCAGGCTTTTCTTTGTTTTTTCCAACTGCTTGATGGTATAATTCTGCCCTGCCTGATGTGCTGCTTCTTCAATGGAAAATGTAATGTCTGCAATCTGCTGTTGTAGCATCGCAATCTGACGTTCTTTTGAAAGAGGAATTTTTTCAAACTGTGTATGTCCAATGATCACGGCATCATAAGCTCCTGTCGCAATGCGGGAACAGAACCGTTTTCGGTTTGCCGGCTCAAAGTCTTTCTTCGTTGCCACCAGAATATTTGCTCCTGGATAAAGGCGTAAAAAATCACTGCCCCACTGCTCTGTAAGATGGTTTGGAACGACATAGAGATTTTTCTGTGATAATCCTAACCGTTTTGATTCCATACCAGCTGCAATCATCTGAAAAGTTTTTCCTGCTCCTACGCAATGTGCCAAAAGGGTGTTATTCCCATACAATACATGAGCCACCGCATTTTTCTGGTGCGGCATCATGGTAATCTCCGGATTCATGCCGACAAATTGAATATGACTTCCATCATATTCTCGTGGCCGGATACTGTTAAAGCGTTCATTATAAATCTTACATAAATCTTCCCGTCGGTGCAGGTCTTTAAATATCCATTCCTTAAATTCCTCTTTGATAAGTTCCTGCTTCTGCTGTGCCAGCATCGTTTCTTTTCGGTTCAGTTCCCGATGTTCCCCATCCGCATCCTGTATCGTGTCATAAATCTTGGTATCCCGGAGATTTAGAGCATCTTCCAAAAGGCGGTATGCATTGGCTCTCTGTGTTCCATAAGTAGAGGTTACAAGAGCATTTCCATAACTGTCTACGCTTTTTCCCATAACATTCCACTGTCCGGTCACTTCTGCATACTGGACTTTAATTTTGTCCCCTACATAATATCTTGGAGTATGGAATGTCTCTGCCATAAACTGTGTAATGTAATCCTCTGAAATCCAGGTTGCTCCAAGTCTTGCCTCAATCTCTGACGCATCCAGATCTTTTGGTTGTACCTGCTCCAAATACTGCACATTCACCTGGTATTCCGGGTGGTGTTCGGCAAACTGTTTTGCGATCTGCAACTTCTCCCTTACATTTCCAGAAAGGTATTCATCCGATGGCTCCCACTTTTCACTGATTGGATTTCTAAAAATTACTCCTGCCAGTTCTTCGGTAAGCTCCTCTTCTGTTTTCCCGGAAAGCTGTGCCATATAGGAAAGGTCAACGCCTGCCCTCTCACCAATGGAAACCGCAAGTGCTTCACTGGCAGTATCCACGGAAGTTACCGTTTCTGCCCTGCGGATTGTTCTTTTGGTAAAAATATCCGCTTTCCGTTTCAGTTCTCCCTTATCATCCAGAAATTCCAGAGAAGTCAAAAGACAATAACTGCTGTCCTGACTAAATGCCCGCTTATTGGCATTGCTGCTGATAAGACCATATTTTGCTGTAAAGGTATCGTATTCTTCATTGAGTTTTCCCTGCAGCTTTGTGATCTGTTCATCGCTTCCCTCTTCCATCTGACACCGGATCAGTTCATTCGTAACATCACGGATCTTCACCATCCCTTTGACACGTTCCGCTGTCATTGCCGGAAGCTCCATGCGGTTCATCACAGAATTTTCCCGGTAATAGACTTCCTCATTCACTACGGTAAAACTGAAATTCTTTACATCCGGGTCTGCCGGGATAGAGACAACATCCTCTTCTAACTCTGTATCCGAAAGTTCCAGTTCCGTGATCGTGCCATGGATATTCCTAATCGCTTCTTTTAACTGTTCTTCTAAGGTAATGCCTTCTTTTGGTTTTACGGTCACTTCCTGCTTTCCGTACTGGGTACTTTCTGTAGTAAAATCACCAAGCACCATTTCCGGATGCTCTGCAAAATAAGCATTGACCGAATAACCTTCCGGTGTTTCCTTTAGATTTAACCATTCCGGTTCCTCAATGGATGCCCTGTCCCTTTTCTGGAAAAACAGAATATCAGAAACAACACTGGTATTGGCATTTCTCTGGAACGCATTATTCGGTAATCGGATGGCTCCAAGCAGTTCTGCCCGGTTTGCGATATACTGTCTCACTGCCGGATTCTGCTTATCCATCGTTCCACTGGAAGTTACCACAGCCACTACGCCACCGGGACGCACCAGATCAAGGGATTTTGCAATAAAATAATCATGGATCATAAAATGATGCCGGTCATATCTGCGGTCGCTGACCTGATACGCCCCAAATGGAACATTGCCTATCACACAATCGAAAAAACTGTCCGGATAACTGGTTGCCTCAAATCCCTGCACGGCAATCTTATTTTTCTGGTAAAGCTGTTTTGCGATCCTGCCCGAAACCGGGTCGAGTTCCACACCGTACATATTGGCTTTGCCCATACTCTCTGGGACCAGTCCCATAAAGTTACCTACACCACACGATGGCTCCAGGATATTGCCCTGTTTCAGCCCCATATTTTCCAGTGCTTCATACATGCTTCGGATCACGGTCGGGGACGTATAAAAAGCATTTAAGGTCGATGCCCTTGCTGCACTGTATTCTTCCGGTGATAAGGTATTCTTTAATTCCAGATACTCATTTGCCCAGCTACTGTTGTTCTCCTCAAATACCTGCGGGATACCGCCCCAACCAACATAACGGGATAAGATTTCCTGTTCTTCGGGTGTTGCCAGACGTTCTTCTTTCTCCAAAGTCTGTAACAAATGGATAGCTTCCATATTTGCCTTATACTTTGCTTTCGGGCCGCCTGCTCCAAGGTCACTATCCTGAATCCGAAAGTTGTGCGGTTCCGTTACAATCTTTTCTGCTTCCGGTTTTAAATACAGTTGAAATTCTCCCTCATATCCAAACAGTTCGTTTTCTCCCGGAATATAATTGCGTCCGGTTTCCAGACACCGGAATACGTCTGCAGTTGGTGCATTGCTGACTGCATAAAACTCATCATAAGAATACTTTGGAAAATCTTCTGTATGATAGGTCGATAAATGCAGTTCTGTATTGGAACGGGTCTGTGCAACCAGATCTTTCCCTTCTATTCCTTCCGGCAATATTCCTACTGCTTCAAAGTGGTACCCCTGATACTCAAAAACGCCCTCATCCCAGGACTCTGCCAGTTCTTCTGCTGTTTTAGCTGTTATCTCTTCCTTTTGTTCCTGTTCCTCAGAATCTTTCGTTATTTCCTGTTCTTGACTTTCTGGAACAGCTTCTTCGGCAGTAACCTCTTCCCCTTCTACTTCCTCCACATCTGACATATCTACTACGGTCGGTTCTGTCACTGCCTTAGTATCCAAGAAATCAAACATGGTCATCTGATGGCCGGACGGTTCCGCAAAGGATGGTTCTACTTCCGGTGTTGGAAAAATCGTATAGGTTCCCTCTACATACTGGTGAAGTTCCGAAAGAAGTTCTGTTTTCTGCTGATAGTTTGTCCCATACGCTTCAAAATCCAATGGCAGAGCTGCCAATGCTGCATCCATCTTCTGTAACAGTTCCTCTGTCTGCTCTGGATTTTCTAAGACTGCTACCATCTCTTTTCTTGGTTTTTCCCAAAAGAAGTCATCCGTAAATGGTCTGTCCACTTCTTCTGGCAGACGGTCATAAAAACGAAGTACCTTATTCGCCATCTGCTCCCGTTCATACTCCGGCATATGGACATAATCTTCTGCCTGCAGGAACTGGTCATTCTTGATCAGGTAAGCTACTCTATTTGCGACTTTCTTCCAGGATAATAAAACCGAAGTATGCGGATCACTATAACTGCCTCTGGCAAGTAACAATCCTTTTCCATCATAGTTTGAATGAGAATCATCTGCCCCTGACAGTGCATGACTGCCTCCGCCAATTCCATACTGTTCTTTGATAAAATCAATTCTGGTTTTTTCATCCTCATGTAACAGATAAAAGGAATAGGTTCTGAGCCTGCTTTCAGAATAAGGGCCTCCCTTTGCGAGAAATGCGTCAATCTCATCCTGGGTAATGAACATCTGATGTTCTTTCCATGCAAACCCGTCTCTTGCCTGATAAGGGATGACCTCCTGTGCAAATTTCTGAAACTGCTTTGAGATATTTATAGGATTATAATGATGGAAACGCATAAAGGAACTGTCCATTTCATAGGCTTCTGCCAGTGCATCCAGTCTTTCATTCAGTTCCGAAAGCCACTGGGGATCTTCTATTTTTTCTTCCAGATAATCCGTGATCTCCGGATAAATACTGTGAAGATGTGGCAAGTCCTCTTCGTCAAAAACAATCTCGGCTACCCCTTCTGCCATATCCCCTTTCATATATGCAAGAGCCTGGGCATGTTCTTTTACTGCATTGCTTCTTGCCGCATCCAATACAGACTGCGGTGCATATTCACCCTGATCTAAAAGCTGATGGATACGTCCGCTGACATCTTCCCATGATAAAAATGCCTTATCTAAGATATGGTCTGTAACCGTATGCCCTACTGCGATCTGCATCCCGGTTTCATCAAACCAGACGGAATATTCATTTCCATCAATCTGAAACCCTTTTCCACCTTTGCGGTATTCACGCTTCACAAACTCCGTATATTCCTTCGGGGTCTGTTCACTCATAAAATTGTAGATGATACGAAGCTGACTACCCGCCCGGTTTCCTCCTGTCCGTAAAATCTCATCGACAACACTCTCTGGAATCGGAATCTCCCCAGCATAAAGGGCAGCTGCTCTTTCCTCTATCTGCCGCCTTTGTTCATTTGCAGTGGGATATTCGGGCAAAGATAAAGCAGAGGCGATTTCTTCCTCTGCTTTACTCAATCCATCTTCTTTTGTATCTTCGACTAACTGTATACCAATTCCGTCAAGATGCTCTCTTCCGCTGTTGCCATCAGTGCGTTCATGTGTGCCGTCCATGCCATCGGATCTGCTTCCTTGTCCGGTGCCGGATTCTTCTCCAGCAATTTCTCCATCTGGTTGTCCATTCTCTCCTGTGCCGCTTTCTCGATCTGCTCCAGATGACGGTTCAGCTTCCCGGTCAGGAACAGGCTCTGATAAAGACTGTTCTTGTGTTCTTTCAGAAATGTCCTCCGCAGCATCCCGTATTTCCCGATCGTCACTTCTTCCTCTTCGACGGTCAGATTCGGAAACAGGTAATCCCCCTTGCGATGATATGTCAGTTCCATAATCGGTTCCTCCTTCATTCTCAATATTTTCTTCTTTTTTGTTTTCTATGTCCCGGCTTTTAGTTTCACGCATTAACGTGATAAAGTTATTATAATTCCTTTCATTGGAAATTTCAACCTCTTTTCTCACTTCTTCCAGAGAAATTTTATGTACGGTTCTTCCAATATCAATCAGAATACTCTCACTGAGCTGGCTTGCTGCATTTCCAATGAATGTGAGAACCGACAGACGGTTATAGTCTGTGATGTGCATGAAGTCCTCTTCTTCCAGAAGTTCCATCGGGTCAAGCCCGCATCGTCTGGAAAGCATATAATAAACACTGTCTGTTGCCAGCTGGCGGAAATCACTGCGGATCGTCACCTCATCCAAATCTTCCAGATAAGTATCTTCTACTGCATATTCCAATCCATCCAGATATTCTTCCAGATTGTCACTGACCATTTCCCTTGCCACTGCCATCAATGCGTCCTGCAAGGTTGCCGTATCCTTTTCTTCCAGACCATAGACTTCTGCCAGATGCGTAAGGATCTCTTCTCTCTGGTGTTCCTGCATCTGCCAAAGATATGGGCTTCTGCCGCCAGCTACCATGTGGGTATCCGAAATGTCAAACACATAACGGAGTCTCGTATTCTGTTTACTTTCATCCAGCAGGGCAATTCCTCTCGCACCACGGTTTACCCACCGGAACATCTTTTCATTCCACAGTTCCAGTGATGCACAGGCCGTCGCTTCCGGATGCTGTGCATGGATCAGAAGCTGGTCTGAGAAAGAATAACGGTATAACCTCGATGCCGTATCCATATAATCCATCCAGTCTCTTGGCGAACTGCTCACTGATGTGGCATGTTCCTGTGCCAATGCCCGGATGTCCTGTAACTTAGACATATCGCCTTACCTCCTTGGCTTATTTCTTTTTCTTCTTTGGAAATTCCAGATGAAATCTCGGTTTTCCATCTTCCAGTGTAAGCAACAGATCTGCGTCAAACTTCATGTCCTTTTTTCTGGAATACAGACCTTTTACATGAGTGCAAGCCTTAGCCAGAAGTTCTTTTGCCATCTTTTTATCCAGATTTTTCTCCATACTTCCTAAAAAACGGTTTTCTTTCCAAAGGGCAAAATCACACTGACGGTTTGAGCAGTAAAAATTCTGTTTTCCCTCAAAAATATCCGAACCGCAGACCGGGCATTTACCGATTACTTCCTTCTCAGTCTGGAATCTTTTACGTTCCTCTTCCGGTATGTCCCTGCATACCTCTAAAATCTTACCGACAAGGGAAGTGATCTCTCCCATAAACTGAGCATCCGTAATCTGACCCTTTTCCATCATCAACAACTGGTTCTCCCACTCTGCTGTCATCGCCGCAGATTTCAGATACTCTGGCATGACCTTTACCAATTCCTGCCCCTCTGCACTTGGCAAAATCTGTTTACCCTTTCTCTGTGCATAACCGGAAGCCACCAGTTTTTCAATGATACTTGCCCTTGTTGCCGGAGTCCCCAGTCCTTTCTTCTCCGTTTCTGAATCAAATTCCTTATTCCCTGCCGTTTCCATTGCAGCAAGGAGAGTATCCTCATTGAATGGTTTTGGCGGAGAAGTATAGTGTGTTGTTTTCTCTGCCTTTACCGGGAAAAGGTTCATTCCTTCTTCATACCCAGCAGGAATCGAGGCATCTTTTTCCTTTTCGTCCACAGCTTCCGCTTTGACACACTGATTTTTAAATGCCTTTTCTACTTCTTTAAATCCCATCTGTACCGGCATTTTCCCTCTGGCTTTAAAATCATGTTCCTGGCATTTTACGGTAATATCTGTCTGCTCATACAGATATTCTTCTCCTGTTGCCTGTACCAGCTGCTGACAGATCAACATCATCAAATTCTTTTTATCTGACGGTAAATCAGAAATTCCTTTCTCCACAGCTTCTTTTGTTGGAAGAATCGCATGGTGGTCGGATACCTTTGCATTATTGATTACCCTTTTCACTCCATGTCCTAACTGCCCATAATCTACGAATGGAAGTAATACTGGCATTTTCCCTACCAGCTCATCTACCGTATCTTTCATATCCTCCGTTACAAATTGACTGTCTGTTCTTGGATATGTGACCAGCTTTTCTTCATATAATTCCTGCAACATATCCAATGTCCGTTTCGCTGTATATCCAAAGTAGCGGTTTGCTTCTCTCTGCAAGCTTGTCAGATCGTAAAGTTTCGGTGGAAATGATTTCTTACGTTCTTTCTTCATCTGTGTAACCATAGCGGTCGAACCATTACATAACGCAGCAAGCAGATCTGCCGCTTCTTCATTTGCTATATTCTCAGAAACTACCGTAAGTTTTCCATCCGTCAGCGATACCTTATAAAACGCTTCTTTCTGGAAATGCTCAATCCTCTCCTGTCGTTCTGCAAGCATGGCAAGTGTCGGAGTCTGTACCCTGCCGACTACCAGACGTTTAAAATATCTCGTGGTGTATGCCCTGGTTCCATTCATTCCAATGAGCCAGTCTGCCTGTGCCCTGCACACCGCAGCCATACAGAGATTCTTATATTCTTCCTCACTTTTCATCGTCTGAAAGCCTTCCCGGATAGCGGTATCTTCCATGGAACTGATCCACAGACGTTTCACTGGCTTTTTACATCCGGCAAGGTCATACACTCTCTGAAAGATCAGTTCTCCCTCTCTTCCTGCATCACAGCCATTGACCAGATACTCCACATCGCTTCGGTTCATCAGACCTTTTAATACATCAAACTGTTTCTTTTTGTCTTTGGAAACCTTTAACTTCCAAACTTCGGGAAGAATCGGGAGGTCATCAAACTGCCATTTCTCATATTTCGGGTCATATTCCTCTGGTCTTGCATACTCAGCCAAATGCCCCAGGCACCAGCTCACGATACAGCTTTCTCCCTCCAGATACCCTTCCTCTCTCTTATAAGCGGACAGATTTTTCGCATAACTCTGTGCTACGCTTGGTTTCTCTGCAATCACTAAAAATTTTGACATAATCGTTTCCTTTCTTTCAAAAAAGGCAGCCAGAATTTCTGACTGCCTCTGTCCTTATTCCTGTTTCTGCATTTGAAGAATAATTATTCTTCTTTTTCATCGTCCTCTTCATTTACATAAGGACCGTCTGAAAATTCAAGCTGTTCACTTACATAATCTTCGTCCTTACTGCGTCCATGTTTCTTATAGACTGCGATTCCTGCAAAGCCTAAGATTGCGGCAACTACGATAGCTACAAGACCTTTCACATTCATTCCGCTTTTCTCTTCTTTCTTCACTTCGGTTTCCTCCTCTGCTGCTGGTGTAATCTCCGGTGTGGTTTCCGGGATCACTACGGTTGATTCTTCAGTTTCCTTCTCTTTTTCTGTTTCATCCAGAAATTCTGCCAGATCATTCTCATCGACCAGAGACATCATATACACGTTCTCTGTATTACTGGAACGGTCAATGACCATGTAAAAAGTATTCCCCTTTTTCGTCTGGATAGTAAGGAACTGTTTTGTATCATCATTTTCCTTATCATCTATAAGCTGGGCATTTCCCGGTGTAGAAAAAGCGGAATTGTTACTCTCTCCACTCACCCTTCCGGTATCCTCTTTCTTCTCCGTATCTTCAGTTGTTTCCGTAGAAGTCTCCTGCACTACTTCTGTCGTTGTCTCTTCTGCCGGTGGATTTGCATTTGCATAAACAGTAGCAAGGGATGTTCCCGAAATCATTGTTACCGCCATAGCAATCATCAGAAGTTTCTTTACCACTTTATTCCTCATCGTCTAAAACCTCTCTTTCTGCCACCTGCCCCACAGGTGGTCTGTTATCGCTTTCTTTTTGGGGTGTCTCCTTGGTATCTTCCACTGTGATACCGCCGTCCTCATTCATCTGAATCCCGTCAAGCAGTACCAGTAGCTCCCGACTATCCAGCTTCATAGAACGAAATGATTTGATAATCTCCATATCTTCCATCTGCTGTTTTAAAGTATTCTGCCGTTTCAGATGTTCCTGAAGCTCTGCAATCTTATCCTCTGTTTTCTGAATATCATCCAGAATCTTTTTTAATTTCATGTTCATCTTCTCTGTCACCTCCTCTAATGCAGACGACCAAATGCCATAAAGTGTTCCTGCCAGTAGGCACTTGCGATACTGGTATATTGCACCGGCTTACCACAATGAATCATCATGTTATTGCCGACATAGATTCCAACATGACTCGCTCCACTTGTGTTATAGGTTCCCTGGAAGAAGATCAAGTCTCCCGGTTTTGCTTCCGATGGAGATACCTGCGAACAGTGAGAACGAAGTCCATCAGCAGTACATCTTCCAATATTCCATCCATTTCCACAATTATTGATAACCCAGCTTACAAAACCAGAGCAGTCAAAACCGCTTGGGGAATAACCACCCCAGACATAAGGAACTCCCAGATATTTCTCTGCTTCCCTTATCATCTTTGCAAACTGTGGATCAGATAAAGCATCTGTCGGTATGGTATAACCAAATCCTCCACTTCCGGTGGGTATGCTGTTTAAGTCAAACAGGTAATCACGATTTCCATAATATTTGTTATACGCATCGTATCTTTCCTGTTCTTCTTCCGTCATGCGGCTTCTCAATACGGTATCCAGATTGCGGTTTGTCATCGTCACATCCAGACGGTTTACTTCTTTCGTTGTCGTAACCTGCACTTCCTGGCTTCCATTGCTGTCTGCTATGTATGCCTCCCATGTCTGGTGCCCGTGTGCGGAAGCTGCTGCATGGTTATCATAATAAACATCAAACTGAACACCATATCTTGCAAAAGCTCCGGTATCTTCTACTACATATTCCACACCATTCATAATGACATGGGTTCCCATCGGTACAAAAGGATTCGATGCATCTACGGCGATCGTATGATTAGCTGTCGGCATCGCACCGCTGGCTGTCGGTCCTCCACTCCACTGCCCACAGCAGATGGAGCAGTTACAATACCCACTGGTGACAACCTGTCCCAGTGATTCTCCTACCCGGACTGTCTTTGTTTCGGTAACTGTCTCTCTGGTAGAATCTGTCATAATACCATACTGCTGACGGAAAATGGACTCTATCTCCTCTGCCACTTCATCATAAGTAAAACCACCGTATTTAACTGTCAGATAAGAGATCAGCTGATATGGATTATGGCCTATCTCATCAATCTGGTACCGGTATTCATCGTAATCCGGATGCGTGGATTCCATCTGATTGATCTGCGTATTTAAGGCTTCTTCTAATGCCCGGTACGCATTTTCAGCGGCATAAATGTCCTCATCTGTACTGGAATAGCTGGTGGAAATAATGGCAGACGAAGCTCCCTGCAGGGATGCACTACAGCTGGTAAAACTTGCTGCAATCAAGACAAAGATCAATCCAAAGATAGCAACTGTAGCAAAAATCCCACGATTTTGTGCCGCAATCATTTTGACTGCATCTTTTGCTTTCTCTGTAAATTTCTGTGCTGAAGTAATCGCCGCATCCTTTGCCTTTTTGCTCTGCTTTGCAGCCTGATACTGTTTCTGATAGCGTTTCTTCTGGAACAGCTTTTGCAATGCAGATTTTCTTTTCTGCTCCGCTTCTTTCTTCACCATCTTTTTTGCTTCATTTCCATAAACAGATTCAAACATCAACCTGCTTTTTTCTGCTTCATCAAGAACGCTTTCTTTCAGTCTTTTTGACTGTTCCCTCCTTTGCTTTAAGCGTTCCCTTGTATAAATGGATTTTCTTGCAAGGCTTTCTCCTGCAAGCTCTGCCCGGTGTGCCCCTTCTACCGCAGCATTATCATCTTCTGCCTCATGGGTTTTCCAATGAGCCGCCGTAGCCGCAGCATCTTTCACGGCAGATGCAGAACTTCGGATACCGATACCGGCTCCATGTACCATGCCATCACTTTCATCGCCAAACGATAATCTGGAACTCTTTTTCCGCTGTTCTTTCAGCACACGTTCCCGTTTCGATTTGCCTTTGATTTCCTCCGAAAATTTATCCAGAGACTCTTCTGCCACTTCTGAAGTTTCCCTGTACCGGGCAGCTTCTCTCTTTGCCGTCTTGCTTTCTTCGGAAGCCTCCTTTTCCTTCCGTCTTTCTTTTGACGCATAATCTCTGACCATCTTTTTCTTACGGAGATCCCGGCTGTCTGCAACCGTTTCCAGATAAGCCCGTTCTCCCCTTGGCTGTCCACGGATGCTCTCACTGCGAAATGCGGATTTCGTTGCAACTGTGCTTTCATCGGCTACTTGTTCCCCATCCAGTTCTCCATCTATATCTTGTTCTGACTCCTCATCCAGTACAGATTCTCTACCATATCTGGTTTTTTTGAAACTTTGCTCCAGATGTTCTGTTTCCCTTTTTTCATTGATATGCTCACGCCTTCTCTTACTGAAATCCAGTTCATCCTTTTTTTCACTACGGGAAACCTCTGTATCCATGTCCCGTCCAGTGATCCTTTTTTCTTCTTTATTCCGAAGATTCTCTTCTCTAAGACCATCACGGCTCATCTTCTGGACGGTTTTATCTCTCGCCTTATACTCATGCTCCTGCAAATCTCACCATCCCCTTTACTGTTTACCTGTTATTCTGCTTTATCCTGATAGCTCTCCCATTTTTCCAGCACCTCATCTGCCAGTCCTGCAATGGAATCTGTCAGCTTATCTGTAAGTCTTTCACTCAATGTTCTTCTTGCAGCCAAACAGGAAGTAATTCCCATAAAGTCAATCAGTTCCGCTAAATACAGCAGATCATCTAACATCTCGCCAAACACCTCCTCCCCGTTACTGTCCTTTCCTTTTTCTAAAAGTTCTTTATAATTGTCTGCACAGATCCTCTCTGCAAATACACAGCAAGGTTCTCCATTGCATCTCTCAAAATTCGTATAATCTCTCATGTAGTGATCCTCCATTTCATTTTTGGAGCAGAAAAAAGGCCGGAAATCTTTTCCCGGCTCATCCCCTGCTTTTGTTCTATTTTGTTTTTTATATTTTTTAATCGTCTCTTTCTCCGATACCAAGTTTTTTACGCTTCTCCACCTCATCCGGCTTAGAAGTCATCAACGCATACAACATTAGAGAATTATCAAATTTATCCTTAAACGGGATAATGGTACTGCCATAAAAGACCAGTCCCTCGCCTTCTCCACTGTTGGTAACATAAGAGAGCTGGTGTGGTGAAATGTTCAGCTGCTTTGCAAGAATCTGCCTGTCACCGGATGCCTGGTTTAACATCAGGATAAAGTCAGAATTTTCAAAGATATTTTCTATCTCACGACTGGCAAGCAGGTCTTTTACGTTCTGTGTGATACCCGTCGGAATACCGCCCCATTTACGGAACCGCTTCCAGATCTCCACACTGTACGCAGCTGTCTGCTCTTCTTTTAAAAGCAGATGGAACTCATCAATATAGTATCTGGTACTCTTATTTGCTGAACGGTTAATCGTCACCCTGTTCCATACCTGATCCTGTACAATCAGCATACCAAGCTTTTTCAGCTGTTTTCCCAAGTCTTTGATGTCGAAACATACCATGCGGTTACTCAGTTCCACGTTAGTTCTGTGATTGAATACTTTCAGAGAACCGTTAACGTAGATTTCCAGTGCAGTCGCAAGACGCTGTGCCTCCTGTTCCTTCTGCTCACGGAGAAGATTATATAAATCCTCTAAGATCGGCATCTTTTCCGGTACTGGGTCAGAAAGGAAGTCCTGATACACCAGACGCACACAACGGTCAATAACTGTTTTTTCTACCGGCTCCAGTCCATTCTTCCCACCAACTACCAGCTCACAAAGAGACAGGATAAAATCGGACTTTAAGGAAAGTGGGTCATCATCATCTGCGTAATCCAGATTGATGTCCATCGGATTGATATAATCATGGCTGGTCGGTGAAATGCGGATAACCTGTCCATGAAATGCCCGGAACAACGGATAATATTCTCCTTCCGGATCGCACACGATAATGTCATCTTTTGTCACGATAAATGCGTTGGTGATCTCACGCTTCGCTGCAAATGACTTACCGGCACCCGGTGTACCCAAAATCAAACCATTCGGGTTTTTCAGTTTCTTTCTGTCTGCCATGATCAGATTATTGGAAAGGGCATTTAAACCATAGTAAATGGATTCCCCACCCATAAACAATTCCTGTGTGGTAAACGGAACAAAGATTGCCGTAGATGTTGTGGTAAGTGCCCTTTTGATCGGCACAAGATTCATGGCAAGCGGCAGGCAGCTCATAAGCCCCGGCTCCTGCTGATAATCCAGACGTTTCAATGCACAGTTATATTTCTGTGCAATACCTGCGGTCTGGAATACGACATTTTCAAGCTCCTGCTTTGTCTCTGCCGTATTTAAAAACAGTGCAGTTACAAGGAACATCCTCTCATTCCTGGACTGTAAATCTTCCAGAAGCCTCTTGGCTTCTCCACCATATGTATTTAAGTCTGATGGGATAATGTCCATGTCATATCCGGCACGAACTGCCTTTTTCTGCTCCTCAATCTTCATCCGGTTAATATCGGTTACCTTGCTCTTTACCAGCTTGATCGCTTTCATCTGGTCAATGGACTGGATATGGAAATTCACCATAAGGTTACTGTCCATCTCCAAAAACTCTGCCAGCATCTTGTCCGTAAGCTCTGGGGCAAGAATCTGAAGATAAGAAACGGCTCCTATCGTTCCACCCATCTGAAAGTCTTTTCCATTCTTAAATACGAAGCTGGTCGGTGCAATATAGTCCTTTGTGCTAAGACCTGTCCGAAGTACCTCATCATAGGAAAAATGAAAAGGGACTTTACTATCCTGATTGAATGTCTCGTACATGATCTGCAGCCTTTCCGTTCCATTCAGCGGATAAGCTGTCACACCAAGGATCTTGAAATTATTCATAATATCCGACTCGATACGTTCCAGTTTCGGTCGTGCTTCCCGGATACTCTCTGCTTCGATACCAAACGTGATATACTTGGTACGCATCAGACCATTATTTCCTTTTGCCAGCTGATTATTAAGCATCTGTGCAAACTCCATACGCAGATCATCGAACTCATCCTCCTGCGGATTGATATGGATAACCTTTTCATACTCCGCCATGTTGCTGTGCTGATTGATAAAGGAAAGCTGAAAATGAATCGTGCTGTCAAAATAATTTAAGAAGTCACACCAGTTTTCAAAGATCGCATTTTTATCCTCATTCTGAGCTAACTGGTAGTTGATGTCATAAAAACGGATGGTCTTGGAATAAAATTTATCCTGCACACGGCAGATACCATCTCTCCCCATCTCGTGATAAGGAATGGACTGCTGTGCTGTGATCCGTTTATCTTTGGCAGTATTTGCTACTTTCTTTTCTGTGGTACCACCTTTTCCTCCCGAAACCTTCTTCCCTTCTGTCTGCTGTCTCGGCGGTGCTGTAACTGAACTGCTCTTTTTCTTCTTTGCATTTTTCTTTGCTTCACGCATTGCTTGTTTCTCTGCTTTTGCCGCAAGCTTCGCTTCTTTTTTCGCATTTTTCTTATCCGCTTTTTCATGCTCTTTATGAAGTTTCGCTTCATATTTCTGTGCCCTTTTCAAAGCCTTCTTTTCCCTGCGGGTCAGCTTTCTGTTTGGTCGGCGTACCCCTCTCTGTCTTTCCAATGCTTCATAACCCGTTACCATTGGCTCGCTGTGCAGTCTGCCGCTTACCGGCTTACTGCTGACCGCCAGATCTGGAATATCTTCTCCACCATCCTCTTCATCCAGCCAGTAATCATTTGGATAACATTCTTCTTCCAATCTCTGCGGTGGCTGTCTATCGTTTTTTCTTTTTAACACTCTTCTGTCCTCCCTTCTTTTTTCTGACCATGATAAATTTCTTCTCATACAGATTTTCCATCTGATACTTCCGTACCGGAGGACGGATAAATTTCACGGTGATCATATTTTTCAAAACCTTTTCTAACGGAAGTCCATCCTTTTCATACATGGCAAATAAAAATGCCGGAAGCATCAAAAGGCACATCCCGGTGGCTGCGTTACTGGAACCGATGATCCCTCTAGTAAGGAAATAAAATGGTACTCCCACTGCCGCTGCAATCCCAAAACAGATCAGCTGCCGTTTGGTCAGGTTGAAGATGATCTTATTTTTGACCTTGGTTAAGTCTTTAGGCACTGATACAAATGCCATTGTCAGTTCCTCCTTTCTTAGTGAGCGTTGAAGATACTACGGGCAAAGTTTCCTGTTTTCATCAAACTGAAACAAAGGATCACCGTGTATGCCATCACGCCGAACAATGCAGAATGTATGTTATCTGACATCTGGATATTCGCTACTAAGACTGCGTAAATTCCCACGCAGACCATCATAAAGAATCCCTGAAATGCCAGTGCAAACAATCCACGAAGATAGTTGTTTCCAATCTGCCCCCATTCCCGGTTAGACATAGTTGCAAATGGAATAGCTCCAACGGACGAATAGAGATAGATTTCAATCATACGCCCATACAAAATCACTGTAATAAAGACTGAGATAACCTTCATACACAGGCTCACAAGCATCGTTTCCAGTGCCAGTATGACAAGTTCACCGATTTCCATAGATTCCATTGCCGTTTCCATCGTGGTAATCATCGTATCTATATTGATCGCTGTATCGGAACTGATGACACCAGCGGCCCGGCTCACTACTGACTGCCCGACATCAAATACCGCCATGGTAATCGTGAATGTATGGCTGACGATCCAGACTGCCACCCACATCTTGAAAAAATATTTAAAGAACATCCATGTATCAATGTCATGCATATTGTTCTTTTCTGTTAACATGGAAATCAGCTCATAACAAAGCACAAAGGTAATAATCATACCGGCAATCGGTACAATGACCGAATCGGAAAGATTTTGTATCATGCTGAAAATGTTCCCATTCCAGCCCTGTGGTGTCTGCCCAACCTGAGCAGCAATCTGACCGGTCTTTTCATTGACATCGGTATACATTGTTGTCAGGTTGGAACTTACCATGCCTGTCAGAAGATTCCTCATCCATTCTTCAATCGCTTCAAATATCCGATCCATGAGTCATCTCCCTCCTAAGTTTCTCAGCTAAACAAACCGGAAAGTAACGGTACAAGCTGGGTGCCGATCAAAACAACACCGCCTCCCGCCATCAGCTGCTTAATCCCCTGGGATTTCGCACCCGGATTATCGTTTCCATAACCTTCCAGCAGGTTGATAACACCCCATACTGCAAGACCAGCTCCGATCGCTACTACAAGAGTCTGTAAAATATTAATTGCCTGATTAAAAAACGCCATAGTCGTTGTCTCCTTTCAAATCATTACTTTTTTTCGGTTTCTATCTATGTTTTAAGAAGTCTCTTCCGGCTCTGCCCTTATGGGCGGCCTTTCATGATCTCTCAAATCCATCACCTCCCTATAAGGGCAAAGAAAAAAGAGCTATGTGTTTACATCTTTCACATGCTCTGCTTCCTTGTTTTCTGTATTTAATTCTTCTGCCAGACTTTCCTCTGAAAAGGCATACAGGTCAAATTCCTGTGTCCTTGTCAGCTTCACTTCCATCCGATGCCGCATATACGCTTCCACATCAAATTCATTTTTCTTATCATAGTCCGACAATTCCTTGTATCGTTTATGCTTGGTAATATCGAACTTGTCACTGAAAAACGGTCTGACACCTCTCAGCTGAAGGATACATTTACTGCCATCCATGACAGCAAGCTCGTCCCGGCTCATCAATTCCTTTCCTGTTTTCTGATAATTCATCCCATAAGAACGGCTCTGTCCACGAGTATCAGAAGTGTTGTATAAATCAATCGTTTCCTTTCCCAGTGTCTCGGAAATCTCCTTTAATGTGGAACTTTCCTTGCCACCGAGGAATAACATCGTATCGCAATTACCCAAAATCGTTTCTGCTGCATCTTTATAGATGGTCTTGAGCTGTGACTGCGACTGGAGGATAATGGATGCAGAAATCTCACGGCTACGAATAGTAGCGATCAACTTGTCAAATTTCGGAATTTGTCCGATATTTGCAAATTCGTCAGCTAATATTCTGACATGATAAGGTAATCGTCCATGGTGTACATCGTCTGCCCTGTCACATAACAGGTTAAATAACTGACTGTACATCATTGCCACAACAAAGTTAAAGGTATCATCCGTATCTGAAATGATAATAAACAGTGCTGTCCTCTGGTCCCCTACCATATCCAGTTCCATTTCATCATAGCTCATGATCTCACGAAGTTCCGCAATATCAAACGGTGCAAGTCTGGCTCCACAGCTGATCAGAATCGACTTTGCCGTTTTGCCTGCCGCCAGCTTGTACTTTTTATACTGACGTACCGCAAAGTGTTCCGGTTCTTCTTTCTCCAGTTCCTCAAACAGCATATCTACTGCATTTTTGAATGTCTCATCATCTTCCCTTGTTTCCGATGCATTGATAAATTCAAGCAAGGTTGCAAAGTTCTGTTCTTCTTCCGGTGCTTCATACCAGATGTAGCCAATCAATGCACAGTACAGAAGCCTTTCTGCTTTTGTCCAGAAATCTTCACTGGACTTCTCCCCTTCCCCTTTGGTATTTACCATAATGGTATTCACCAGTTTCAGAATATCTTTTTCTGAATGGATATAATGGAATGGATTATAGTGCATACTCTTGGAAAAATTGATCGTATTCAATACTTTCACTTTATATCCATGCCGCACCAGCATCTTTCCGCACTCAATGATGATCGATAGCGATAGGTAAGGCTTTGAAGTAATCTCCACCTTTTCCCCCGCTCTACACCGTACATGATGCTTTCGCATCATACGGCGTGCCATCATACTCAAGTAAATTTATAAGTTATCTTTTCTTAATTGGTAGTAATCCATAATTTTCACGCAATCGGTTGAATCTCCTTCTTTGCTTATCGTCCATATTGAATTTCTTCATTATTTTGATAGTTTCTGAAATATCCTCTGTCATAACAGCTCGCCATATTTCCTCTGAAATAAATGCGATATTGGTATGCTTATCTGTACCACCTTCACCTACTGGAATTTTCCTTATACATTTCATTTGATGTACATTCAGCCTATTTCCCATGACATAGCAGTTCCCCTGTTGCACGAGGTATGCAGAAATACTATTATCATTAAATTCAATGCTTTCATTAGGATTCCTATACTTCATCACATTTCGTAATTCCTGTGTTTTTACACATTGGACAGATTTATGAATCTTTTCTCTTCCTTTTGCTGTATAGCTGGTAATATCTTGTGAGAAATTTATAGGATGTTTGTGATGGACTCCTGTAAGTGGCAGTAGTGGCATTTTGCCTACTGTTATAATTTTGGTTTCTTTCTTGATTCCTACAGTTTTCTGTTGAAATTCATAGGGCGTTTCCGCAAACGGAATTGTACTTCCAATACATGATAATCTGGTTCTAAAGGTTGGTAAGAGAGCGTAATTAACATCCGTTAGATTGTTATATATGTTGGTAGCAATACAGTAATAATTCTGTATCCCTATCACTGCCATGTTATAGGCATTGATTCTACCAACAGTTGTGTGTTTCCTTATATTAATCACTTTTGCCTTTAATTCAGCAGTAACCTTTTTGATGGCTTTATCGCTCATATCAGTTTTAGCAATGTATCCATATCTGGTCTTGCCTTTTGGCAGGACTTTAATTTTGAATCCAAGAAAATCAGAAGAGTTCTTTCGGAGATTAACAACTTTGGACTTCTCCGGACTAATGTCGAGTTTTAATCTTGACTTTAAAAAGTCTATTGTCGCATGATAATATCTTTGTGCATCCGTATAATTTCTGCACATAATTTTAAAATCATCAGCGTAACGCACTACATACCCATCTTTTAGATTTGTATATTTTCGTGCATAACTCAACCAGCCCTTACTTCCTTTCATGTTGCCTTTCTTCACTCCATTTGGTGTAAAAGTCTCCCACTGGCTACTTACCCACCAATCAAGTTCATTCAGCACAATGAGCGAAAGTAGCGGACTAATCAGCCCACCTTGCGGTGTACCCTTGTCCGGTATTCCTTCTCCTTCAATTTCTGATTTTAATATTTTGCTAATGATACATAGCAATCGTTTATCTCGTATACCTAATGTCCATATCTGTTTTAGCAGCTTCCCGTGGTTTACATTATCAAAGAAGCCCTTGATGTCCACATCCACACAATAATAATGTTTATACATATTTACCATGCTTACAACTCTGCTGACCGCATGGTGGGCATCTCTATTTTGCCGGAATCCATAGGAGTGATTATGAAACTTAGGTTCACAAATCGGCTCTAACACCTGTAAGATACACTGTTGTATCAGTCTATCCCAGATACATGGAATCCCTAACGGACGCTTTTTATCGCTTCCGGGCTTAGGAATAAAGACCCTCCTGACTGATTGCGGATGATAATCTGCTAATTGTTTTCTGACAGTTTCAATTACTTCCCTGTCCGATAGACCTTTGATATCCTCGATTGTTTTACCATCTGTACCAGCGGTTTTACTTCCGCTATTGGTTTTTAGGTTTCGGTATGCCAGGCAAATATTCTGCTCTGAACCGATAATTTCTAATAACTTATAAAAGTTGTTACCATTTTTGCTCTGCTGATACAACTCATCGAATGCTTTCTGCATATCGTAATATTCGTTGTACCGGAGCTTAGCTTTCTTTTGTATGGTCTGTAACCTCCTATCTGGGAGTTATTACATCTCTTAGTCTTACTCGAACCCATACCATTTGTGACTTATTTACTCTAATGTATGACTAGTGGCTATCCCTCCACCGCTTGTTATCACGGTTTCATCGGTACTATGCCACCGCTTTCACTGACATTATCTCCCTTATATCATCGCTAATCTCACGATGATTTTCCCGTTCGATACGTTTCATAGACAGTAAAATCTCCACGCTGTCAGCTTACGACGTTCCGAATGCGTTATCTGTTCATATATACCCGTAGGTTCCCATCTCTGAGCCTGCTACCACATCAATGCCTGTAACATTGCACGGATTTTCATAAAGGCAGAAGTCTTACTCACCCGCAGTAGCAACACTAGTTGTGTTACTAAGCATTTCTACTTAGTCCCGATATAGACCCGTACATTCGAGGGTTCGTCAGTGGATTATTTAACATCCACCATTCTAACCATAGGTATTTTATAGACTCCCGGCATATAGGATACACCATCCACCTCTAGACAGCTTTCGTCAACTACTATTGTTACGGTATCTCTCTGCCGACTTCACCGGGCTTCTGACATTTCAATGTTTACTCATTTCCATGCCAGCCGGAGTATTAGAGTAGCCTTTCAGGGCGTTACCCCTTCATTCGACTATTCACGCATTCAGTTCTCCAACTCGAACTAATTTCATTACAATAAACAATGATTCAGTTGAGATGTGCCAGTCCTTTTCAGACTGGAACGTCTCGCACTTCCTTTCGGGTCCGTAACTACATAACTGATGTTTTTCCCCATCTGCATCAGATTCGGTTTTACATAAAAGCGAGTTTTTCCGGAACCAGATCCGCCAATCACAATCACGTTCTTGTTCCTTGCAAATTTCGGATTCTTTGGTCTGCCATTCATGGTCAGCCGTTCAGTCATGGTAAGAAGAATATTGTTCTCGAATACCGGGTCGATAAAAGGTGCAATGTCTTTTGCAGTCCCCCATCTTGCCGAACCATACTCCACTCCCTGCCGGAACTTCTTGGCATTTTTTCCTTTCAGGTAGACCATGAGCTTCACTCCCACGGCTCCGGTCAGCCCAACCAGCAATTCATTTTTATGCATACTTGGAAGAATCCTGCTAAATGCCAGCTGAAAATTCAGGACTAACACTATCAGTCTTTCTATCATGGAATTACCTGCACAGTATTGATACAACCATGCCAGCTTATTTCCCACATAAAAGATCATGATATACGGAAGATTCAGCAGAATGAGCCGAAGCAGCTTATGTACATCTACCGACGGTAATCTCTCCCGGTATCCTTTTCCTACACCAAGCAACTTCTGTAATCTGCTCATAATGACGGCTCTTTCTCCTTTCCTTTTGTTTTCTCCAGTTCTCTGTGCTTTTTAAGCGACTTGGAAATCGCCTGCTGAAGCTTTTTCCTTACAGATGGCTTTTTATCCTTGTTCAGAGATTGTCCTGTATATTCTTTAAAAGCCGCAGTCATTACATCTGCATCTCTGGCTTTAAAGAACACATAATATCTTGGCGGATCAGCGTTCACATCTTTTTTCAGGCTGAAATCAATGCTGTACTTTTTTGCCACACGCTCAAACGATTTGATGTTTCCATCCGTGATCTCAATATTGGAAAGCTGTACATTCTGCTTCATCAGCTTATCCATACTCTGCTTTCCCCTATAGGTTTTATCCTCTTTATCCTGCTTAGGCTGTTTCTGCCCCTGCGGCTTTTGTTTCTCCTGTTCCATCTTAGCAAGAGCTTTTTTCATTGCTGCCTTTAACAGATTTGCAGTGACCTTCCCACATCGGATACAAAGCGATACGGTTTTTTCGTTTACTTCATCCTGCACTTATCTCACTCCTCCTTTCCTTATTCTTCACTGTCACCATACATATCATGCTGTACCAGTGCGGAATAATAATTACTGATCGTAAGTGGTGCGTTATATAAAACTGTCAGTAAATACTGCCGGATATTAATCACCTTACTGGTATTCTCCTTCAAGCATTTCAGAACAAACCGGATGTGTTCAGAATTTAGTTTCAAAAACTGACTTTTAACCACATCCTTTGGCTTTCTGTCCCCACCAATCCGTATCATTTCCTGTTCGGAACAGACAGTATCCACAATCAGTTCCACAATCTCGTTCAGCATATCCCGGTTATACACATCAACCAGATATTCATACCCAATGTTGTTCAAGATCATCTGGTGGTATACTTCTCTTTCCATTCGTTTCCTGTGCATTTCTTCACTTTCTTCGGAATAGAAAGAAAGATACTCAGTATCACTCCTATCAGTGTCACTTATTTCAGTCTTATTATCCTCAGTATCATTACCCGGCATTTCTGACATATCTGTACCTGTCATTTTGGCATTTCCAGAAATGTTATTTTGACGTGTCTGGATATTCCTTTTATACATATCCTGTTGCGTACATTTGCGTACATAAATCCTATCCGGTCTGCCTAACCCCTGCCGTATCCTCGTAATCAATCCAATTCCTTTCCGACTGTCAAGCTCTGCTAACAGATTCCCTACCTTTTTCAAGCCACATCCCATCATGCCGGAGATCTGCTCCTGGGAAAAATATATATATACTTTTCCCTCTTCATCCAGCCACCGGTTCTTTATAGATAGCTGCATACGGTCAAGCAAAAGTCCATAAAGCAATTTCGCTTCACAGGAAAGGCTCTTAAACTGCGTATTGGTAAAAAGGACTTTAGGCACACGGTAAAAAGCATAGGATTCCGCTTCTTCACCGTAATGATACGGAAATTCATATGTATTATCCTGTGTTCCGATGCTCCTTCACTTCTTTCATAGCCTTCACAATGCAGTAACCCAGACAGGGAGTATGTTTTCCATAAGGACAGCCTTCACATGGCTCCCAGTGAGTTACCTTCCTGCGAAGTGGTGGAGAAGAAATACGATAAAAACATTCTTTCCTTTTGCATTTCTTTCTCCCGGCACTAAAGAAGTAACAATACGCACAGTCCGAAGGCTTATCACTTGCATACCCTACTTCTGTCATCTTCCTGCTCCTTTCCTTCTCTCAGCTTGTTATACTGTTCATCGGATTCCTTTCCAACTTTTATGCAGCAGTATAAAACAAACCCATATACCAGGAATACGATAATCCCTGCAACGATCAATACTGTTTTCATCCCATTTCTTCTCCCTTCACTTTTTTATCAGTATTGGCAAAAAGGGCATCTATGAAACACTTGTCCATAAATGCCCTCTTCCTCTTTAAGAAATCTTAGGATCTCTTATTTTTTCTTCTTTTTGCGGAGAATCACAGTACCTCCAACTCCTGCCATTCCAACTCCTGCAAGCAGAATCCAGAAAAGGATCGGTGTGTTATCTCCTGTCTTCGGTGAAGTAGATGTCTTTGTTGTCTCAGTATCTTTTGTTTCCGGTGTTGATGTTGTTTCTGGTGTTTCCCCCGGAGTCTCTGTTGGTGTTTCCGTTGGTTTCACTTCGTCCTTCATCACTACTTTCTGGATCTCTCCTGTATCTTTTACCGTAAACTTCACATCTTCTGCTACCAGGTATCCATCCGGTGCAGTCTCTTCCCGAAGTGTATATTCTCCAATCGGAAGCATTTCAATATAGTGTGGTTTTTCCTCGGATGTCCAGCTCTCCACTGTCTTTCCATCTTTATCAAGGATTGTCAGCTTCGCTCCCGGCAGTTCCTTACCAGAAATATCGGTCTTGGAAATCTGCACCTTTGTCACATCATCCTTCATTTCTACCTTCTGTACCTCACTGGTATCTTCAACCGTAAAGGTAATGCTCTCTGCTGTAACATAGCCATCCGCTGGAAGTGTCTCTGTCAGGGTATACTTCTTACCAACTGTCAGTTCTTTAATGATATGCGGCTCTTTTCCGGAAGTCCATTCATCCACGGTATTTCCACTTTCATCGGTCACTTTCAGTTTTGCTCCCTCAATCTCTTTTCCATCCGTCAGAGATGTCTTGGTAAATTCTACGGTTGTTGTCTCATCTTCAAAAGTAAACTCATAGGAAAGAGTCTCTTTTTCAGCTCCGCCATATTCAAAAGTAAACTCCTGTACCTGATCTGTAGTCGCAAATCCCGGTGCTGGTGAAGTTTCCTTCACATAATAGGTATAACCAAGAGGAAGATCCGCAGTAAAGGTCAGTTTTCCGTCTTTATCTGTAGCCTGTTCTTCAATCACCGTATCCGCTTTCAGGATCACATCACCTTTTGCATTGACAATATCATCCTTATTGCACAGAGCAAATACAGCTCCTTCCAGTACACGGTCAGAATCTTTCGCTTTTTTCAGCACTTTCACTTCTGCCTTCTGACGTTTATTCTGCCAGTCCGCAGAGTAAGTAACTTCCTCAGTATTCTGATCACGGTAAGTCAGGTCAACCTCACGGGTTTCCCCATCAAGGACATAACCGTTTGCTGTCTCCTTCTCTTTGACATAGTATTTGCCAAGAGGAAGATCGGTCAGTTTTGCCACACCAGTCTCATCCGTTGTAATGGTTGCTACCAGTGCATCCTTTTTGTAATAATCCTCACTCTCACCATCAGCCGCTTTAATATCCTCTAAGGCATAAACTTCAAAAGTAACCTCTTTCAATGAACCAGAGAAATATTCAAACAGATGCTTGAGCCAGCCACCAACGGAATCCAGTGCAGATACTTTGTCCAGGAACTCACCTTTTTTATTGATGATCAGTGTTCCGGTCGGTACGTCATCTTTCATTTCCACCTTCTGAATTTCTGCAGTATCCTCCACAGTAAATGTGATCTCTTCTGCCATCAGATAACCATAAGGAGCCATTTCTTCACGAAGTGTATAAGTCTCCCCGGCAGTCAGTCGCTCAATCAGATGTTCTTCCCCTTTTACAGATTTCCATGTATCCACCACATTTCCATCTTTATCAAACACTGTAAGAGTGGCACCGGAAAGTTCTACTCCTGTAGTAATATCTGACTTCTTGAATGTTACTTTTGTTGGCTGGTTCTTAAATACAGATTCCAGTTTTACCATTTTCACATCCTGTCCCTGATATTTCGCAGTTACTTCCAGTGTCTCAAATGAAGATACATAACCGGCAGGAGCTGCAAGCTCTTTGATATAATAGCTTCCGAATGGAAGATCAGATTTAAACACTGCCTTCCCATCTTCATTGCTGACTGCTTTTCCAAGCAGAGTGTCTGCTTTCACAAGCACTTCTCCATGAGCGAGAATATCTTCCTTTGCATAAAGTCCAAATTCTGCACCTGCTACAACCGTCTCGTTCTCAGCATCCTGTTTTACTACGGATACCTCTACTTTCTGACGGTCATTCTCAAAAGCTGCTGTCTGCTCGATCACTGGTGTTTTCTGGTCTTTGTAAGAGAAAGTAACGGTCTGTGCCTCTTCGTTTAACACAAAGCCCTCTGGTGCTGTCTTTTCGACAACCTTATACGTTCCAAGAGGAAGATCAGCAATCTGTGCTTTTCCGTCTTTATCGGTTGTAACTGTTCCTACCAATGCTCCAGAAGCATATTCCAGAATACGGTTACCCTGGTCATCTTTCTGGAAATCCGCTGTGTAAATATCCTCAGCTGCATATACTTCAAAAACCGCACCTTCCAGATTTTCTTTCTGGTAAGTGAAATCGTCCTTAAATCCATTCAAAACCTCACCCTGTTTTACGATGTTCAGTTCCCCTTTAACCGGATGGTTTTCATATGCGATCTCAATGATGACATCTCCAGAAGTTCCGTCCATCTGATATGCTGTGTTGGAATCTACATTCACCTCATAGTAATTCTTATTCAGAGTATATCCATAAGGCGCGTTTACTTCCTCAATGCGGTAATGCCCGATTTTAAGATTCTGCGGAAGGATCAAATATCCCTGCTCATCTGTAAAATAGGATTTATGTTTTACCGTAGTCGGATAAGTCGTTACCTGCTCCACATATTTTTCAGTGTCCATGTTGAAAATCTTGAACTCTGTATTCTTCTGAAGCACTGCTTTCTTTGTCTCGTCATCCTGTTTGATGATTTTCAGCTTCGCTTCAAACTCTTTATCCAGCATCACTCTCCACACCTGCGGAGTGCTTGGATGGTTCTCTGTAATCTGTACAATAAAATCATCTACCGGAGTATAGTTATGCGGAGTTGTTGTCTCACGGACAATATACGTTCCATAAGGGATTGCAATACTGCAGGCATAACCTTTCTCGTCTGTAAAGATTTCTGTAGCACCGTTTTCTCCGATCACTACTGGTTTGGCAGAATCAAAATCATAGCTGCCATCTTCATTTACTTTCAGTGAAGATACCAGATAAGCGGTAAATCCTGCCCCTTTCAGTAAGTCTGCATCGGTCTTTCCATTGTTTGCCGCTTTAATGATCTGGAATGGCTGTTTCATCACCTGCTCCAGAGACAGACAGTCACGTTTTACCTCTGCTACAAGGTCACCCTCGTAATTGCAGACCAGATCATGTTCTTCCTCATCGACCAGATAACCGGTTGGAGGAGTGATCTCTTTTACATAGTAATTGCCAAGATATAATCCATCCACAGAAGCCTGTCCATTCTTATCTGTTGTAAGAGTGGCAACCTGTTCTCCTGCTTTATAGACCGCACCAGTCGCACCGTCCGGATGCACAATGTCCTCACGGGCATAAAGTCCGTACACTGCTTTTTCCAAAGTGGCATCGCCCTGTGGAACTGCCTTTTTGGTTTCTTTATCCTGCTTCTGCAAAGAAATCTTAGCTGTCACACGCTCATTTTTGAATGTATGCTTAAATGTCTGTTTTGCCTCTTTATCATTTGTATATGAGAGAGCAAACGTATAAACATCTTCTGTATTTCTCACATAACCTTCCGGAGCCTGCACTTCCTTCACATCATAAGAAAATCCAAGTGGCAGATCTGCTGTAAACTTTGCTGTACCGTCTGCTCCTGTTGTCACTTTCTGGATCAGCGTACCTTTCTTCACAACAACTGCACCATCCGCATTGGTAATATCACTTGCAGCATAAAGTCCAAAGATTCCTCCATCCAAAGGATTTTCTGTATCTTCATCCTGTTTTGTAACAATCACTTCTGCTTTCTGTCTGTCGTTCGTAAAGGTTGTCTCAGAGAAAACAACATCCACATTCTGTCCGGCATAAGAAAGAGTCACTTTCTTCTCCTCTCCAGCATTATAAAATCCTGTCGGAGCCTGCTTTTCCTTTACAACATATGTACCAAGATGCAGGTTTTTAAGAACGATGGCTCCATTCGTATCTGTTGTCAGATTTTCTTTTACCAGATCGCCCTTGCTGTAAACTTTTGTACCATATGCAGTTTTAATATCTGCTCCGGCATACACATCGTAAACCGCACCTTTCTGTCTGCGTTTCTCATACTTAAATGTTGTACCGTTCTCTGTCACGTCAGCACCAACAAGTACCTCACCTTCTTTATAAACGGTAAGCTGTCCCAGCTGTTCTTCATCTGGAACTGTAACGGTTGTAGTCTTGCTGACTTCCAGTTTCACATTGTAAGCGGTTGCATTGATACGGTATCCGCTTGGAGCTGTAATCTCTTTGAGATATACGGTGTCCTGTGTCTTAACAATCTGTACGGACGCTTCACCATTTGCATCTGTTGCCGGTAACTTTGTGATCAGCTTCGTACAGTTTGCATCGCTGTATAAGCCAAACACTGCCCCGGCCAGCTTCGCATTCGCTTTGGCATCTTTCTTAATCACCTTAACGCTTGCGTACTGTACCCAGGTTACTTTAAAATCCACATATTTCTCATCATCCACACCTTCACCAAATACCAGTGCTAAGTCCTGTGAACCTGAACCTGTGCTGATCTTATAAGCAGAATAGTCTTTTGTTACACTTCCTTTCATCGTAGCTGACCAGCTTCCTGCAACATCCTGCACCTGTGTCAATGGTGCTGATAAATAAAACTTCGTTCCACCACTGATCTCTACGGCTTCCCCGGCTTTACTTGTCTTTCCGGTTGTTACATTATGAAGCTTCACTCCACTTGGGAGTTTCATCGTGATACTCTGTAGTTTGTCTGCCTTAAATGTAATCTCCTTTGTTCTCTGACTGCTGCCATCTACATAAGCGGTTACATCTGCATCTGAAAAACTCATATCAACATCCGGGATCTCTGGCTGTGAAATACAGTAGTTATACAGTTTCATAGCAAGTGTTTTTGCTTTGCTGCTTGCTCCGGAAAAAGCGGAATCTCCTCCATTTGCATATGACGCAGCAAGATGAACCAGGATAAATCTGGCACCAGCACTTAAATTGCCATAACCGTTCTCTTCTGTAAAGAATCCTTCATCACCTGCCGCCTTCGTTCCATAATAGCAAACCTTAGCCAGTTTCTTACCGTCACTCAGCTTTGTAATATCGTATGTTCCGGTTCCAGGACTGGATTTCTCCGGCTGGATACAATAAGCGGTTGCAGAAACATTTCCAAACTTCACGGTGTACTTATACGTCAGATAGCTTCCATACCCATAATCCGAATACTGATAGCACGCTCCTCTGGTCACAGTTACCTTCTTTGTGCTTCGGGTTGATGCTTCCCTTGCCATGAAAGTAAACACTTCCCCTTCTTCCATTGAATAAAGGTCAATACCACTATCCTCTGCCTGATCCATTACTTCAGAGACAGTTAATCCAGACTCTTCATCTGTTGTGACTTCCTCCTCTTCTGTCAGATCTGTTACTATTTCCGTCTGCCCTTCTGCATCGGCATCTTCTTCCGCATTACCAGAATCTTCTGTCTCGCCAGCATTTCCTTCACCGACGGTATTTTCAGAAGTATTTGGTTCTGTCAGCTGTTCCGTTTCCGGCTCTTTTACGGTTACATTTCGGCTGATACGATAAGAAGGATTTCCACTGACCGGCTCTACCTTATAAACCGCTTTATAGGTATCTGCCTGGTATGTGTCAAAATCATCTCCTGCCTCATTCTTCGCTTCATACAGCTCTACTTTCACTTTGGCATCATTGATTCCTTCAATACCGGAAAAATCCACCTTAATGTCAAAATCAGAACCATAATCAATGCTGTAATCATTGGCAGTTAAAATCTCATCCTCCGCCAGCTTATCTTTCACCACTTCCAGTTCTGGATACTGTGCTTCAAAAGAAGAAGCTGCCTTTTCCGGTTCTGCTGCATAAGCAGTCATTGGCTGTGCCACAGCACTTGCAATCGTAATAACAGATAATACTCCAGACATTACTCTTTTCAATGTCCCTTTCATTCTCAATACCTCACTTTGCTTTATTTTTTCTGTTACCGGTTTACAGGCTTTCACCTGTCTGATACAATCAAATCATAGGCATCACCCCGTTTTAAATTATTTGTGCCAAAGTCATTACTGATGACAGCACAGTCATACGCCGGAACCTGCAAAAGCAAAAGCTCCGACGCATAGTCTACTGTCATCGCCCGGCAAACCGGGCATAACAAAAATAAGGATTGAGCATTTCCGATCAGAAGAGAACTTCCACTGGCCGCAAAATGCGTAGCTGAGCTTTCATCCTCTTCTGACCTTTTATTCAGTTATCAAGGTACGGTGGATTGGGATTAAATCATTTAGAAATGTTATCTCGAATGACTTTACCCTCTTTCCACTAATCACAGGCGGCAGAGAGCAAAAGGTCAGAAAAATTTCAAAAAAATTTTTTAGAATATAAATGCTATTTAGAATTGAAAATAAACTTACAGGGAAACTGCTTTACACATGCAGCTTCCCCTTCTCATTTTACTTATCTTTTTTTGCCATCTTCATCATAATTCTTCTCTATTTTATTAAGAGCATATTTCAATATTTCTGTTACGGCATTTCTCTTTACTCCATTTTCCTTTGCAATCTGTTTATGTGTTTTCTGATTCCAGTAAAATTCCTGAACTACTTTTTTCTGCTTATCACTAAGTACACTCATCATCTCTTCTGCAATCTGCTGACGATTCACACGTTCTTCTACATCCATCAATTCATCTTCCATTCCTTCAAAATCCTCAGAAATGCCATTAAATGAAATGCAGCGTCCCCGATCACGGGTAGCCAGATTATGTGCCAGCCGGTCCTCGCCAATCAGCATCAGACGCAGATACCATTCTTCCTTTTCAAAAAAACTTTCCTCTAATTCACAAAAATATTTCTTCTCACGAAGTCCTGTCTCTGGATTCCAGGTGTTATACTTCTCATCTTCCTTTCTCTTTTTTTCTGTCACAGAAGAATAACCATAACCAAGTTCCAGATTTACCGGAAATACCGTTGCTCTGTTTCCGATACCATAAACCGCATACCCGGACTGATATACGATAATATGTACCTCATTCACTCCTGCTCCTGTTGTTTTATGAGCAACTACCGGTGATTCCCCTGTACGAAGCTGCTTCGGTGTAGGAAGTTTTTCTCCTCTCTTTGGTGTGTCGATTAGTTCTTTCAGTGTTCTTAATGTCAGCATAATTGCCACCTTTCCCGCAGGAACCGGTGACAAAAAGAAAGGCAGCTAAGCTAAATAGACCCCGATTCCGCTAATTTTTTTTATTAGCGGAACCGAAGCTCCAGCCTGCTGCCTTCTGTATGGAAAAATCTGCCACACAATCACAGTGCTAAGATTCAACCAGCATTATTTACTTCTATTCACTACTGATACGGTATCCGTCTTGTTCTCTTTTTCTTTCTGACGAATTTCCTTTAATACATCTGAATAATCACCAAAGGCATCGTAGGGACACCTGCGGCGAAACTCCATTTCTTCCTGAGTCATGGGCTTTTCCTCCTCTTTTTATGATGCTTAAATTTTATCAAAACCAATGTAAGAACACCTCATCACACTTGTTGAAATTCATATTTTTTCTCTACACATCTGTTGAAAATATAATAAGCATCAACCATCCTACGATGATTGATGCCTTTATTTCGCTTTAATATAATCTACTGCTACACTAGCTGTATCCCAAACAAATTTCTGCTTAGATTCCGGTAATTGTTCTATTTCATAAATTACTTCATCTTTTTTATTCTTCTTTTCATTTAAATGCTTATACCGTGATGGTAAAACTTCTTCAAAATCCACTTTCAACGCATAAATTGCTGCCAAAAATGTCTCAGCAGAATATTTTCCACTCTCCATTCGGTAAACGGTCTGCGGATCAACATCCATAATTTGTGCTAATTTTTCCTGAGTTAATTTTTTTCTTTCTCTTATTTTTCGCAAATTATCTCCTATTTTTTCTTTATCATCTTTTATGAAATCCAGCACAACCGTCACCTCCCTCCGCATATAAGTCGAAAAAAATGTAATAAAAAAACGACCAAATAGACAGTATGAACCATTCATCCATACTCGCCTAATCTGGTCGTCTAGCAACTCTATGATTAGCATATTCATTTTTATGTACTATGCCCCTTTAGAAAATGTGGTTGCTTTCTTTAACGCTTCTTTATCTTCTACAAAAGGATCCAACAAATCCTCTACTGGAATTAAGTAACACTCTTCCTCACCATGTCTCTTTAATAAAATTACCATCTTATCCTGATATGTGCCCAACCGAAATAACAATTTACCTTTCAGTTGAACACCACCTCGGACTTCTGCAATAATTATTCCTTTTTCGTTACAATCACGCATTTTTACGTTTTCCTTTCTGTCAGCTTTTTTTGTTAACGCATCTATAAAAAAATGGATGATTTGTTTTTGTTATAACAAACCATCCATTCTAATCTTCTTTGATTCGCTACTCCAAGGTATATTCACTTAACTTCTTCCTTCCAACAAAACTCCCAAACGGATCATCCTCAACTCAACTGCTCTTCTTGAAACATTAAAAATATACTTTATTTCATCCACAATATTCATAACTAAAACACTGTTATCCCAACACAAATAATCCGTTTTAATTCCATACTTTCTCAAAGTATCATAGAAAGCCAACAGAAACATTTCTTTTGGCATTAATAATGCCGCTGCTAAATTATTAGCCTGCCATTCTTCCCATTCCTCATCTGTCCATTTTCCATAAGCATTTCGCCCTGGATGTTCCAACCCCTCTGAACGACAAGCAATAGCCGGACATTCCTCTCTCTTACAAAACTCATACCGTCTTTTATCATACGAATGGTGTGAACGATGACAAATCCAATGACTAGCTTCATGAGCCTGCGTAAAACGTTTCCTCCCTGGATGTTTTAAGTCATCTAAAGATTTATCCAAAAGCACTGTTCCTTCCTGAACTTCAATAGAAAATGGTTCATCATTTGATCCTATACCTGTATAAACAGTATCTGCAAACGCTATTAATCCCAGAACTTTTCCATCATCAGAAAGCCTTTCCGATTTCATGTCAAGAAATAAACATTCTTCGATCAAATGCTCAACATCCAATGGCTGTGGACTCTTTAATGCATTAGGCTCATATTCTGTTAATATCTCTTTTGATATATCATCAAAGTCTTCTTTTTTCAAAATAAATAAACCACTCTTTGTCATTGGATAATCTAAATGCATATCACCAGCTCCTTTTTCATAAAGTTCTTTCACTATTTTTAGAGAAAAATAGCACCTTTACGCATCATCAGTTAACGCTATCTGGTTATCTTCGACGGCTGTAAAGGTGCCATTATCAATAGTTATAAGTCAAATGTAAGAAAACCCAGGCAGTTTCATATTAGTTGTTATTCCCTCTATTACTCATCCTCACCCATATATTGAAGCTGTTCTTCCGCAATTCGATCAAATTCCCGCATAAATGTAATCCATAATTCATCACATTTTTCTTCAGGAATATTGGTCTCCTTAAACTTACGCAGTGCCTCCCTTGCTAAAGGTTGTCCACCTAAAATTGGATTAATATCTTCATATGTGTACCCACGAGTAGCAGAAGCTAAATCCTCAAATGTTCCCTTATCCTCTTCCGGTATGTCGAATTTTTCCATTAATTTTTCAAGATACTTCTTCGGTGCATACCGATTTCCCTTTTCGATATCACTCAAATAGGCCGCAGTCATTCCTAATTCTTCTGCAAACCCACGCACACTTTTTCCAAGTGCCTCTCTCCTTTCACGAACATACTTACCAAACGTATATTCATCAATTTCTTTTGACATCCTTAATTCTTTTAAATTCACGATATCCTTTTCCTTTCTAAGTTTACCATCCTTGTGGTTTAAACATTTTAAAGTGCCCTCAGCTATCAAATAGATTCCAAGGATATCATTAAAATCTATTACAATAGCTAATTGGAACATCGTCGCATTAAGTTAACGATGTAAGCTTTTTCTGTTTACACTATATCCAAAAACATTATCTATGTCAAGAGTATTAAGTAATAATTAAGGATGTTTTTCATTTAGTACAATTTTTGTTCATACTTCCTAGAAACATTTCTGTTGTTCTGTCAATAACATCCTCATCATGGTCAATACAATATTTCTATTTCCTTCATTCAAATCATTCCATATTTGTAGCTGCTCTGCCTTTTCTTGAGTAAAACTTTTCCTTTCTCTCTGAAAACGAGCCGGCAATATATCCATTGGAGAAGTATTCAAGGCATCTGCAATATTTATTAACTTATCTACTCCCATTACTGTAGTTGCACCTTCCATACGGTATATGGAGTTGCCTGCAACATCAATTTTTTCAGCTAATACACTTTGAGATATTCCATTTTTCTTTCTAATCTTTTGAATATTATTTCCTATTTCTATAATATCTTGATTTTCAACAACTTTTTCTGCCACTCCATATACCTCCTTTCCAGCAAAAATAAAAACCCAACAAAACGTATTAAAAATAAAACATATACGGTAATAACACTATCCATATAGTTTTATTTCTACGTTTTGCCGGGTTCCTGATGTTTCTATGCCATCTTCAACACGTTCAGCAAACTCTTGAATATCCATGCTGCATGTGAAGATTCCTGCTGTCTAATATTGCAGATTCACGGATATTCTCATTTCTGCATTTTAAATTGTATCACTATACTTTGCTCTTCTCATTCTTCCGTATCCCGGAGAACTCCTACCAGATGTGACATATACATTTCCAAGCGATCAACTTCTTCTTTTGACCGTTTCTTATTCATATCAATGCCAACAACTACACCCACATCTGCAAAAGCAGTCAGATCTCTATGACATCTCTGGCAACGCACTTCTGAATAGGTAAAAATACTTTTTTGATTTACTTTGCCGCATACCGGGCATGTAACAAATAATGGTTCCTTGCTCATCAATAATCCTCCAAGTAATATCTACACATACTATCACTCAAACGGATAAGGGAAATGAAAACCGTTGATGAGTTGATAACAGGCGATTCCGCAGCACCGAAGCCATGCCACCTGTCATATAATCTTCCCCTGGGATTGGCTCTGACAATCTCATCGCAACTTACACCTGCTACTGCTCCTGTCATTTACTGCAATGACTTAATCACATGAACAGCAACACCCTGAACAGTACAATTCTGTGTATAAATATCCGGATACTTCTGATTCTCCGGATGCAACCGTACACACCTTCTTTCTGTATCAAGGAAAAACCGCTTCAATGTAGATTCATTATCCACAAGAGCTACAACAATATCTCCTTCTGCAGCTGTATTCTGCTTTCGGATCACAAGCATATCTCCACTGTTGATACCTGCTCCAATCATAGAATCTCCACTGGCCCGCAAGATAAAGAACTCTCCTTCCCCAAATAACGAAACTGGAAGTGAAACATATTCTTCGATATACTCTTCCTCCAGCTGCGGCATACCACAGGATACTGACCCAAGTACTGCCGCCGGTTTCGTAAGTGAAGAAATTTTACTCGTTCTCTCAGTAACAATCTCCCCATTGTGGTAGCTCAACATTCCTCTATTATTCATTTCAACGAGGTACTTGTACACTGTACTCTTGACTATACCGAGCGTATCTGCGATTTCACTGGTATAAGGTGAACGATGATTCAGCATTTGAAACTGTTCTGCATAATCCAGAATCTTTTTCATCAATTCCTCGCTCTTATGCCGCATCTTTTCACCTTACCTTTCTATCGGAAACGATACGTTTCTGATAGAATTTATTATACCGAACATATTTTCGTAAGTCAACACATTTTTCAAATTTTATCGAACATATCGAACATATTTTCTTCTATTCATCTTCAAATTCCATTTCATTCATCTCTGGAAAATCCAATAATTCAGAAACAGTCATCCCCAACCCCATAGCAATTTTACGCAATGTCTTTAGCTTTGGATTCTTTGTTTCTCCATTCATCATACTATTAATCGTTGATTGTGTAATCCCCGATAATGTTGCAAGTCTGTTTATTGTTATCCCTCTGTCAGCACACAGGTCACTTAATCTCTTTATTATGGCATCTGAATACGTCATGTAAATTCTCCTTAAATCACAATATATATTCAGTATAAAGGATTCCTCTCTTATTTATTAACGGTGTACCGTTGACATTCTCGTAATTCAATGATAAATTAACGGTATATCGTTAATTCATTTCAAACAAACTCAAAGGAGGATTTTATCTTATGAGCAACAAAGAACAACAACTACGAAATAATCTTTATAAGGCTCTCACCGAATATCTAATTCCTGACAGCAAAAATGCTTCTGATTTATTAAAATATGGTCGAGAAACCTTTCTGGATCAGCTTGCAACTTTTCGTATGGAAACAGCTTTACCTATTGCAATAAAGTATGATACAAAATATCAAAAAGCTCAGAAAAAATGCAATAAAGCCAATGAAAAAATACGGGATCTTAATCTAACGCCCCTGCAATGGGACACTGTTGATGCCGCTATCACTGCAGAAAACATTTCATCCATAGAATACATACGGATTGCCTACAAACAAGGAATCATTGATGCATTTTCTATTTTGCGAGAAACAATATAGCATTTTCATGTCAATCTAATCGCCCATAAGCAATAAAGCAGGGATTTATCTCTGCTTTCCCATTTTCTTCTCTATCGCTTCTGGAACCTCTATTAAACCAAATCTCCATAATATCGGATATATATATGAAATTCCTCTTATATCACCCAATGCCTTTGGTTTCTTTACTTCTTCAGAAATCTTCATACTATTTTCAAATGCCAGTATCACACTACTCCAGGCAAGGCTTTTGCTTTTCTCTCTTCGATCTATCAGTAATTCCCTATTCCACTCTCCATTTTTACCGACCTTTAATTTATATTGAAATGGTAATCCTGTTGCCGTTTTAAATGGATAATTCTGAAATATAATAATAGCCTGCCACAGATTCTCTTCTGACGGCATTTCCTGTAAAAGCTGAACCTGCTCTTGTCTGATTCTATATGCCCGACATCGTTCTGCATTTAGGCTTAACTCTGCTGCATTATAAAGTCCTTTTGTATAAGGCAAATAGGAATGAACAGACGCTCTAGAAAGACCTGTAAGTTTCATAATCTCTGGAATCTTTTTTCCAGACTGGTACAGACCATTGATTTCAGCACATATATCTGATGTGAATACATCTGCTGTTATAAGCAACTTACGGAGTTTAAGTGGACTAATATTCAATTCTGTTGCTAATATTCTCAATGAACTGGTTTCTTCATAAGCATTGCTTAATTCTTCAAGAAAATTATTAAATTGAAGTTCTGGATTATATTCTGGTTTCTTTTTTAATCTTCCAGGCATACCTTTTCCTTTCATTTCCATGTCAATCTAATCGCATGTGTTTAAAGCAGAGGAATTGCCATCCGCAGGCACTGGCCTATGTTGGCAGATTCCTCTATTCTAATTTTTATGTAATATCTACAGCCTATAATTATTTATCAAATTCGATATTTGAAAAGTTATCAATCTTTTCTTACAGATCTGCAAACAAATCTTCTTTGTACATACCGTCTTCTAACATTTTTCTAAAGCTATTTTTTACAGCTTCAACATCCTCTTTATAAGTCATACCATACCAAGTATCATTGCTTCGCAAAACTTTTACAGATATTCTATCTTGTTCAAGTAATTCACCAATAAATGTCGGTATCAGATATTCAGACTTTAATGGATTCTCAGAAACTTCCGTTTCAAAAAATTCTTTAAAACCATCCTCTAGTACTTCTAAGAAATCTAGCGTTAACCCCCACATATTCATAGATACTAATGAGTCTATGTCGATAATGACACCGTCTGCTTCTGCTCCATTTTCTGTTTTAATAATATTTTTTGTTTCATCAACTTTTGTCAGATTATTAGAATCATCCATCTTACAAATGCCACGAGTTACTCCACCATTATCTGACAATGTATTCTTCAGCACAAAACCTGCCATACAAGACTTTCCACCATTTACCAAGTACTCATGAACTGCTTTGAATCCTTCCTTACCATAGTAATCATCAGCATTAATTACAATAAATGGAGTATGTAACACATTCTTTGCTACAAGAACCGCCTGACCAGTTCCCCAAGGCTTTGTTCTTCCTTCTGGTAATGATCCCGGAATATCATTAATATCCTGAAAAGCATAATCTACAGTCACACCATGTTTTTCACATATTTCCGCAATTCGCTCACCAATGACTTCTTTAAACTCTTCCTCAATATCTCTGCGGATAATAAATACTACATGGTTAAAACCTGCCTCAATCGCATCATGAATTGAATAATCCATTATAATATGATTATTATTGTCAACTGGTTCTAACTGTTTAATCCCTCCACCAAATCGTGAACCGATACCGGCAGCCATAATCAATAATGTTGTTTCCATTTTTACCGTTACCCCTTTTTATAATTATTTAGCTACTAACATTCCCTTCACTTTCATGTTAATCTAATCATAATATACTCAAAACAGAGAACTCTTACTTGCTAATCCTCTGTTTCACTTTCTTCTACCTCTAATAATTCTATATCCACTATAATATAGTACTCCACCTACAGCTCCACCAAGTGTATTATAAGTCAAATCTGAAATTTGAAATGTTCCGAGATGGAATAGCAACTGGGCAAGTTCTATCACAAGGGAAAATACTGCTACAATTTTCGTTACTTGCCAGACGGTTTTCCCAAGTACAATCCTCTTAGATTCACCAAGTAATTCTTTTTGAAATGTCCATAATAGTAAAATAGAAAATGGAACAAATAACATAAAATTTTCTATAGCTTCTGTTGTTAATTGCCCATTTTCATATAATTTCCACCCTCCAAAAATCTTTCCCAATGGATCTTCCCATATTCCTGTCTCTTATACACATCTCCGAGCCCACGAGACTAAGGCGAATCTC
>ENA-OYXL01000009-OYXL01000009.1-human-gut-metagenome-genome-assembly--contig:-NODE-9-length-75368-cov-16.548471_pt1 | contig 75368 bp, 70 predicted proteins | sample MGYA00244845_ERZ653422 | MGnify/ENA primary metagenome ERZ653422 (study PRJEB26926, sample SAMN06164903) | human gut metagenome | biome: ENVO:00009003; feature: ENVO:2100002; material: ENVO:00002003... | reverse complement strand
AAGACACCTCAACATATAAAATTTTCTCACAAGAAAAAATACTGCGGAATTAAGGTATTAAATCTTTATGAAAATAAAAAAGATAACAGGCTTCTTTATTTAGCTGAAAGATTAATATTTCAAGATTCTTTGTGGGGGAATAACATAACATTATATTATGGGGTTTCAGGACATATATTAGCATTGCTATACTACTTTTATTTGTCAGGTGACAAAAGAGTTCTTAATATAATCTCAAAAGACACATTCTATTTGTTATCAAAATTGAGATTGTACCCCAATTATAAATTTATGAAGATTAATTTTAATGAGGGTATTTTAGGGGTTCTTTATATTTTGACTTTGCTAAGTAACTCAAATGAAAGAATTTTTATAAATAAAGTAATTAAAGTCTGTTGTGATTATATCCGTGAATATATACTTTCTGAGAATAAGGAAGTAGAGTATTCTGACATTTTATTTATTTATAATTCAATATCTAATAAACTTCCAGAAAATTGTGCATTAGTTATCAAGCAATTTATAGCCAAAATAGAACCAATATTACTTCAAAAAAATACCGATATTTTTAAACATATTTTAAAGTTAGGAAATAGATCAAATATTGAATTAACTATTGATAAAGATAGGTTGTGTAAAATGCAAATATCATATCATTTTCCACGTACAATAGAACAAATTGCAAGTAATTTTGACTTTAACTTTTATGTTGGAGAAAGTATTGATATAACGTCCTTTAATTTTGCAGAAAAGTTTGATTCCTCTACTCATGATTCTACTAAAGAAATTTTTTCTTTCGAGAAACAGAAATTTTTATATGAATTAGAACTTAGGTCGTTAAATAGGAAGGATTTTATTAAACTTGATCGGCTTGAGCTTGTTAAAACCATAAATGCTCTTAACTTACCAGATAACAAGTTTTTAGAGCAATATTTTATTTGTCCACAAGAGGTACAAATTCTTAAGACCTCGGCTTATATTCCGCTTGAGATAGAAGATGATGTTTTACCAGCTGAGAATTATTGGATAGCAATAAGACCGCAGACCATACCATTTGATGAACTGTACATCTCAGAATGCTGTCTAGAGGACCGATTTGCTATACTAAAAACTTTTAAAAAAATTAATGTACCAATAAAAGGGATTGAACTATTAGAACTTGTATATAATCAAGATAAGTCTATACATTATGATACTGCCTTTAAGTTTGTCGTAGATGTTCTACGAAAATTACTGTTGTTTAGACTTTTAACAATAGACAGCGGACCCCGAAAAGCTTTAACAGAGTAGGGATAATTAAAATATTGTAGAAATGAAAAATTTTTCAGTAAAAGGCAAGAAGCAAGAACAGGCTTTAAGAGATGCCAAAAAGGTACTCGGTAAAGAAATGCGTGAGATGCTTGATAGTGAGTTAAAAGCTATCGATGGTGGCCATTGCACATGTCATGCAAATTCAAGTTGTAAACGAAGAACTTAATAAGGGTTCTTTAGACAACTTAGTAAAAGAAAAAAGGGGAAGCTTAATACTTCCCCTATTCATAGAATCAATAAAATTTGAATATATGAAATATATTTCATTAAATCCCGAATATGTTTTAAAGCCAGATAAAGGTAGAGCATTAATATTGACAAAAGATGTGTTGAGAACAGAATTGCCCGTTGTTGAATCTGTTATTCATCCAATACACGCAATGATACTTTCTTTTTTCGATGGAACAAAAACAATTGAAGAAACTGTTAGTCAAATTATTACAAAATTAGAAATTGAGAAAGAGTTAATAATTAGATTTATTACTCCTATTATTGAAAACGATCATACTATAGGAGTTAATATAACAGAAAATGATATCATAGTTTTTCCTATAAAAACCCTTATTTACAGCGACATGCCTATATTACGGGAAAAATACGATTACAGTCTGTTTTATTATGATAACTTAAATCTTAGGACTGATCGCCATTTTACTCCTAGCAGAATAACATTTATGGCAACGACACGATGTTATACTAATTGTATTTACTGTTATGCTAACCGTCGAACAGATATTTCTCCTCTTCCATTTGATAGGGTAAGAGATATAATCCAAGAAGCAAAGGAGTTAAGAGTGGTTTCATTTGATGTAATTGGAGGTGAATTCTTTTTATATAAGTATTGGAAAGAAATGTTACAATTACTACTTCTGCATAACTATACTCCTTTCATTTCTACTAAAGTTCCTATTTCAAGAAAGGATATTGAATTCTTGAAACAAATAGGAGTTAAAGATATTCAAGTATCATTAGATACGTTAATTCCTGAACATTCAGTAAAATTATTATCAGTAAAAGAATCTTATATCAATGGAATAAAAGAAACATTAAGATTATTGTGTAGCTATGGAATTGAAGTACAAATACATACAATACTTACATCTATAAATAGTACCATAAATGATATGGACTCAATTTATAGATTTATCAGTAATCTTGATTATATAAGATCCTGGAAAATTGATGTTGCAGCATCTACTTTGTATAAATCAGAAAGTAGTTATATTAATATAAAATCAGAAAGGGACGACTTGAGATTGCTTGTCGATTACTTTGAATCATTAAAAAAAGCCAACCCCAAGATTAAAATTATAAGCGGGGATATTGATATAGATAATAATCCTAATCCTAATGAATTGTCAAGTTCCCAGAAACTGGCATTTTTTTCTCACAAAAGAGATATTTTTTGTGCTGCAAATTATTCTAGTCTATTCATTCTGCCAGACGGGAAAGTAACTATTTGTGAAGAATTGTACTGGAATCCACAATTTATTATAGGAGATTGTAAGGAAAATAAAATTAGTGAGATATGGAACTCATCAATTGCTAAGAGTTTGTATTATTTATCACTCGAACAAATACAAGAAAAAAGTCCTTGCAAAAAGTGTTCTATATTTACAAAGTGTAGACAAGAGTATGGTGGGGTTTGTTGGAGAGAAGTAATTAAAGCTTATGGAAATGAAAACTGGGACTATCCTGATCCTCGTTGTCCCAAAGCTGAATCTGTAACAAAAAAAATATATATATGATGCATAGATGGTCTTTTAAAAGAATGCCAATTTTTTTTCAACATGATAGTAAAGACTGTGGAGTCGTTTGTCTTCAAGCAATAATGGCTTACTATGGATTAAATATGCAATTGGAAACAATACGAGATTCTGCATTTTTATCAAATACAGGAACGAATTTATTGGATTTAAAATCTGCCGCAATTCATTTTAGATTTAAAACGAATTGTTATGAATTATCTATAGATTCACTTATAGAAACTTTTAATGGACCATGTATTCTTCATTGGAATCAAAATCATTATATTGTCCTATATAAAATTAGAAAAAGAAAAAATAATTTTTTTTTCTATATATTAGATCCAAGCATTGGTAAAATAAAACTTGATAAGAAAACATTTGAAAAAGCATGGCTGAACAGGCTACCTAAAGATGGTGCTTCTTTAAGTAAAGGAGTTGCACTTTATATGATTCCACAAAATAATTTTTACAATCAATATGTAGAAATCAAAAAAGACAAGAAACGATACAATTCTATTATAGGTTATTTTAAGGAATATAAGAAAGCTATAATATACATATTTGTTTGTATTCTCGGAGTCAATATCAGCCAATTCATATTGCCATTTCTTACACAAAATATTATAGATGTTGGTATAACCTATCATTATACCAATATTATTACAATGATATTGGTAGCTCAGGTACTTATTTATTTAAGTAGTAGCTTTTTTGATCTTATTAGACGATGGCTTTTACTGCATATCAATAACAGGGTAAATATAAGGATGGTTTCCGATTTCTTACTTAAACTTATAGACTTGCCTATTCGTTTTTTTGAAAATAAAGTAATAGGAGATTTATTGCAACGTATAAATGATCAGACTAAAATTGAAAACTTTCTCACATCTGTTATTACAGATCTGCTTTTTAGCTGTTCTACACTAATTTTATTTTCAATTGTATTATTTTTATACAATGTAAAACTTTTTGTGATATTCTTTGTCTTTTCCATCATTTATTGTCTTTGGGTATATATCTTCATAGAGAAACGTAAACAAATAGACTACTCAAGATTTATACAACTTTCTGCAAATAGTAGCAATTTAATTGAATTCATAGAAGGGATGAAAGACATTAAATTATATAAATCACATAATAAAAAGCGATGGGAATGGGAAAAAATCCAGTTGAGACTATTTAAAATAAATACAGAAAGTCTAATGATAGAACAATACCAAAATTTAGGTGGAACTTTTATCAATCAATTAAAAAATGCTATTCTTACTTATATGAGTGCAATGATGGTTATTGAAGGAAATCTTTCTCTAGGTATGATGTTGTCAATTCAATTTATAATCGGACAGTTAGAAGGTCCTATAAATAAAATAATTGATTATATTCATTCTTGGCAAGATGCAATGATATCTTTTGATAGAATGTCGGAAATTTATATGATAGATAATGAAGATTCGTTAGACAAAAAAATATTACCACTTAATAAACTTTATAATATAAGATTTGAAAATGTCAGTTTTAGATATGGTAGCCAATATTCACCTTTAGTGTTGAAAAATGTTAGTTTTGATATTCCGACAGGTAAAACAACTGCAATTGTAGGGATGAGTGGTAGCGGAAAAAGTACGTTAATAAAACTACTTTTAGGATTCTATCATCCAACATCAGGAAATATATTTATAGGAGAAAACAGAATTACAGAGATAAACCTTCAAAGTTGGAGAGATAAATGTTCTGTTATAATGCAAGATAGCTACATTTTTAATGATACTATAGAAGGTAACATAAATTTAACAGAAAACCCAACTGATATTTCTCAATTAGAATATGCAACAAGTTGTGCAAATTTTTCTTCTGTAGTAGATTGTTTACCGAGTAAATATCAAACGAGGATAGGAACAGATGGCCATGGGCTCAGTAAAGGACAAATTCAAAGATTGCTTATTGCCAGAGCAATATATAAAAATTCAGATTATATAATACTTGATGAATTTACAAATTCCCTTGATGCTCAAAACGAAAAGGATGTAATATCACAACTAGGAATTTACAAACAAAATAAAACAGCCATAATAATAGCACACAGATTTAGCACCATAAAAAATGCAGATCAAATAATAGTTATGGACAACGGAGAGATTAAAGAGATTGGCACTCACAAAAGTTTAATGGAAAAAGGAGGAATATATTTTAATCTTATGAAAGAACAGCTTAATTTAAATTGAGAAAATGGAAAAGCATAGTCCTGAATTTACTAAATTATTAAAATTTTATCCATCAAAATTTGTATACATCAGTTTGCTTGGAACTTGCTGTATTATTTTATTCATTTTGATGAGTTTTTGGTTTATAAAATGCCCTAATCCGATTGATAAATACCCCATTCTATCTTGTGTACAAGATGAATATGGAATATATAAAGCTTATGTAGCAAAACCTCTTCCCCCTAAAAAGAATTACTACATAAATGCAAATAAAAAATTTATTCCAATTATCATTATCGATACAGAACAAGAGGAAAATAAAAAAGAAAAAATAAGATTTACTATATCTGATACACTCGATGGTAGATCTTTAACAGAAAAGACCTGTATTATAGGCAGTACTTCATTGGGTGAAAAAATTTTTGGGGGGATAATATATTGTTTTAATAAATAGTTTTCAAATGTTGTTAGTGAAATAATTCATTGAGAAGGAGCCTTAAAAATCTAATATCAGGATTAAATCCTTTAATTTTGTAGGGGTATACATCTTTCAAATTGTAAACCAATAATCAAAACATGTTGGGAATATCCTTATGTTGGATTTTAGAATTTCTGGGTCAACATTATCTGATAACTTATTTGTTTGCTTGGAATAAACCAATCACTAGCATATACATTTTCAAATCTTTTACCGCCTTTATAATGAGTGCTTCTGCTATACAAATCAAATCTAGCTGATAAAAACAGAGAGCCTATAAGTTTATAATTAAACTCTCCTTCAAGATGGTAAAATGATCCTATGGATTCATCACCATTAACATTGACCGGTTTTCCTCCTGGACTTTCAGACCAGTTTACATCTGAACCCAAAGTATTCTTTGTGTATAACTTATAAAATTGATTATTGACTGCAAAAAACAGTCTATTTTGCAAACATGAACCATTTAAACCTAACTTTATTGAAAAGCCTGATGCCCAATTGTAATTACGATGATAATAACGGTAATAATCACTGAGAATACCACCCAATATCACCCCATTAAAATGCCCAAATGCATTCAATTTGAAATGATCGCCTTGAAAACGAAACATTGCTCCACCGCCAACACATGCTGGTGTTCCTAGTTTATATGGAACCACACAGGGCTCAATATCATTAGCGTTATACTGACTTATAGTATCGGAGTCAAAAAAATCAAAATGCTGGAAAAGTCCTATTGAAAGATTACATTTTTTTGTATTAACCAGTTCTTTAGATATCAGTTGTCCAATAATTTCAACCCTACTTAACAGTGGTTGAGTTTTCATAAGATTAAATTCTGCCAAACAAGAAAAATGTGAGTATGGCGATTGGGTATCCGTATCAAACGGATCACCATATTCTAAATTTATACGAGCACTTGCTCCCGCTTTAACAATATGATTATCATCATGGTATGACAAAATTCTAGTTCCCAGTGATAGTCCAATATTTAAAGGAGGTCTACCAAATTCGCGTCCAGAAGCAATACCCTTCTTCCAAGCCTTCCCCGTTACGATACGCGTAATTCCTCTCATAGGAGAAATAATAAAAGAAGCGAGTTCCCTACCAAATCGTTCACATCCAGTTGCTCGATCATCTAAAATCATATCAGACGTTCGATAAAAGACTTCACCTAATGCAGCACCTCCAATAGGAGTAGCAATTATATCATTTGTAGATGGATATTCACGCTCCATAAATAGTTCCCACATAGCACTTCCGCTTATTGCAAAAAGTTCTGATTGCCAAAAATTAAAGCCATTGGATCTTCCTGCATTAAAAAAAAGAGAACCATTATATGGATGTGCAAACATATTGGTATTCAGGTGGTCATTATCCCATTCAAACCCATGCTTAAAATTTTGTTTAATTGTCTCAAATGAAATATACGCATAATGACCTTTTAAAATATATCTATCAAAAGCCCATAAACTGACATTCATACCAAAAGTTTCACCTGCAGCCAGCCAAAAGTTAGGCTTACGATTATAATTTAATTTATCCCCATATTTTAACTGCCTATCTAAACTATCAAGTGTTTCTTGGGCTTGCAAATTGGCAAAACTCTGTAATAAGACAATTGCCAATAATAACATCTTTGCATTAAAAAAGTAATGTTTAATAACCAATAAATTCTTCATAAAGAATTTCATAATACTTATCTTAAATGGGGATTATTAGATAATAAATCTTTTATAAAACTCAAACTGAACCATATTATATAATAAGTGAGTAAGCAAATATTGATGCCTACTCACTTACCAATTTATTTTCTATTCAAACATATAAAAAATTAAAATGAAGCTTGATACTGCCCTTTTTGAGCAAAGAATAGTTTGAAGGAACTCATTTTATCATTAAATCCTGGGAGACTGGCATATTTCTTAACTTGTGCTGTAGGAGCAATACAGGTTATCGTTCTATCTGTAAAGCCTTTGTCATCATAGCCAATAAAAACAACGTCTATATCAGTACAAGCATATTCGTATGAACCTAGCATTAATTTCTTATTAGGGTCATTGGGTAAGTTATTGGTTAAGATAAGAGAAGAACATTTATCATTAAACTTCCATGGGGATTTTTTTAAATCAACGACCTCAGTAGCTTTAACTGTATCATTCAAGACAAATGTGTAATTACGATCTTTAAAATCACGGTCATCATATAAAGTTACAGATGCAAGATCTTCATAACCAGCACGAGAATTAAGCGTATTATATGAAGCTTCAATATTAGGAATTTCTTTAATAAGAATTATTCCTTCAGAATCACATGCCGTTTGAAAATCTTCATATAAAATTATATTCTGGGGATCTCTTGCCACAATAGATAGATTCGTGTTTTCTTTCAGTTCTTTTTCATATATGTTTGAAAAAATATTATCCAAAAAAACGAAATCTCCATTTTCATCATAAGTTGTAGGAATATTCTTATAAACTTCACCTTTATAAGTAATATTCAAGAATTCCTGAGGTTGAAGTTGAACTTCGTCATTTTGAGAAATAACTTCATCACTATTACATGAAGTAAAAGCTACTAAAACAGCTAATGCACATTGTGCTAATTTAAAATACTTCTTCATAACCACAAAATTTAATTGTTAAACATTAGGTTCATGTTCTACAAATATAGGGATAATATCGTAATAAATAGTGATTCATATGTTTTTTGTATTCGATTACACAAAAATTCCTCACTAAGATTCTAAATTCATAAGCCCAGCAAAAAAAACAACTATTGAATATTTAATCCCACACTTTCTACCAATTAGTATTATAGTATGATTTCTGAATATGATTTTTCATTTTTGGATAAATCTTATTAAGATGATATATATTTAATATTCAAGCATTTCAAAATATAGAATCTTAAATATTTCTTTGCATCATCATATTAAAACCATATAATCATATCATAATAAAATATGAAATCATACTTAATTTTCGCCATTGTTCTAACGGTGGCATATATCATCTACTACGCCGTAATTATCGCACAGGAACTTTATGGCAAAAAAAGGGAAGAAAAGACAGAGGAAGAGGTATTCGACCTGGATCCGTCTGAGGAAGAAAGCGTCGCAGTCACAGAAAGTGATACCGGTTTCAGCGTAGGCGGCGAGCAATATGAAACAGAAGGCAGCACAGCTACTGAAGAACAACAAGAACCTGAAACCGCTCCCCAAACAGAAACGCCGGAAGAGAAATTACAACGGCTGAAAGCAAAAGCCGAAGAAAGGATGGAAGAAACCGAACCGTATCTGTCAGATGCATTCACGACAGAAGAGATGTATAAAGCAATGGTATCGGGTGGACACATAGACAACCGTCCGGACTTAGCCTGGAAACCAATCAGAGACAAACTGTAAAACAATACAATGCAACTAACGAGAAAACTACTATGTATTTTATGTCTGATGCCCTATTATGCTTTCGCCAAATGCGGAAGCGTAAACTACAGTTGGGGCGCCGATTCGCTGGCGACAATGCACGACTATGTGGTGACAATGATGCTGTATGTCCTGTACATCTGCTACGCATTCGCCTCAGTCTTTGCTGTCGTGTCCGCGCTCCAGATTTATATCAAGATGAACACAGGTGAAGACGGTATCACGAAATCAATAACCACTCTGGTAGGCGCCTGCCTGTTCATTATCGGAGCATCAATCGTATTTCCGGCCTTTTTCGGATACCGCATATAAAGAGAATCAGGCATAGGAAAAAGAGACCAAAACAAACACAAGTATTACACAAAAAAGTAAAAAAGAATGTTCAAGCAAGTAAAGGGATTTTTCAAAAGGATGACAGCATCCGCATCCATGAAAGTGCAGATGCTTTTGATTATGCTGCTGTGCGGAGTAACTTCACTCATGGCGCAAAATACGGCCGGTGACTACACGGCAGGAACCAATGCACTTTCCACCGTGGCGGAAGAAATTGCGAAGTATGTGCCAATCATGGTCAAGTTGTGCTATGCCATTGCCGGTGTAGTTGCCATTGTAGGTGCTATCAGCGTCTATATCGCCATGAACAACGAGGAACAGGATGTGAAGAAGAAGATTATGATGGTAGTAGGTGCCTGCATCTTCCTGATTGCAGCAGCTCAGGCACTTCCATTGTTCTTTGGAATCACAGCCTAAAAACAGGGAAAAGAAGATGAAAAGCGAAGAGACCCGTTATCCCGACTATCCGGTGTTCAAGGGATTGCAACGTCCGCTTGAACTCATGGGGATTCAGGGGCGATACATCTACTGGGCTGCAGGTACGGCAGGTGGAGCCATTGTCGGCTTCATTGCTGCCTACTGCCTGCTCGGTTTTGTTGCCGGACTGATAGCCCTGACGGCTATCCTTTCGGCAGGTATCTCACTGATCATCGTGAAACAAAGACAGGGACTGCACTCCAAACGAATTGACAAGGGAGTGTTCGTCTATGCAAGTTCCAAGAAAATGTGATTGAATAAAAATAAACCATCATGAGACATGTGTGGGCAAGTTGAATGTTAAATTTTTGAATGCGGGTAGGTTCGCCTTCACTGAAGGTGAATCTGCCCTTATTTGATTGAAATAATACAGAAATGACTATATATATTCTCCTAATCTTCATTGCCTTATGTATCGGAATGGCTATTTCTGTCCGTGCTTTCGGTACCGGAGGAAAACGAAAGCACATTTTCCGTGACATCTATTTCTCTGTAGAGAATACGGATGGTATAGGTATCGTATATACCAAAACCGGAGAATATTCCGCCATCCTGAAAATAGAAAATCCGGTGCAGAAGTACTCAGCCAATACAGACGGCTATTATGAATTTACACATCTGTTTTCTGCCATTGCACAAACTTTAGGCGAGGGGTATGCCATTCATAAGCAAGACATATTTATCCGCAAACAATTTGAAGACGGAAGCGGAGATCAGCATGAATTCCTGTCGGCAGCTTATTTCAGGTATTTCAACGGACGACACTACACGGACAGTGTATGCTATCTGACAATTACGCAGGAATCCAAGAAAAGCCGCCTTTTCTCATTTGACAACAAGAAGTGGCGTGACTTTCTGGTAAAAATCCGCAAGGTGCATGACCTGCTGCACGATGCAGGTGTACAGGCAGTATTCCTGAATGAAACAGAGGCGAGCAGTTATGTAGACCGCTTCTTTGCCATGGATTTCAAAAACAAGACAGTTTCGATGACCAACTTCAAAGCGAGTGATGAAAATCTGTCAATGGGTGACAAACGCTGCAAGGTGTACAGCCTGGTAGATGTGGACTGTGTAAGCCTGCCATCACTTATACGTCCATACTCAAATATTGAGGTAAACAATAGTGAGATGCCTGTTGATCTGCTTTCGGCCATAGACAGCATCCCAAATGCAGAAACTGTGGTGTATAACCAGATAATCTTCCTGCCTAACCAGAAACGAGAATTGGCCTTACTTGACAAGAAGAAGAACCGCCATGCAAGCATACCAAACCCTGGAAACCAAATGGCAGTAGAAGACATAAAACGAGTACAGGAAGTAATCGCCAGAGAGAGCAAGCAACTGGTTTATACCCATTATAACCTGATAGTAGCCGTTCCGGCTGATACTGACTTGCAGAAATGTACAAACCATCTGGAGAATACTTTTTCACGTCTGGGCATCCATATCAGCAAACGGGCCTATAACCAACTGGAACTGTTTGTCAGCTCCTTCCCCGGTAACTGCTACAGTATGAGCGAGGACTATGACCGCTTTCTGACGCTCAGTGATGCGGCCATGTGTCTGATGTATAAAGAACGTATCCAGCACAGTGAGGAAACCCCACTGAAAATATATTATACTGACCGTCAGGGTGTACCTGTGGCTATCGACATAACAGGAAAAGAAGGAAAATACAAGTTGACAGACAACTCGAACTTCTTCTGTCTCGGCCCTTCCGGAAGCGGCAAGAGCTTCCACATGAACTCGGTAGTACGACAGTTATATGAGCAAGGTACGGATGTAGTGATGGTAGATACCGGTAATTCCTATGAAGGACTTTGTGAATATCTGAACGGCAAGTACATCAGTTATACGGAAGAAAAGCCGATAACCATGAATCCGTTCCGCATCAACCGTGCCGAACTGAATGTGGAAAAGACCGGCTTCCTGAAAAATCTTGTTCTGCTTATCTGGAAAGGCTCGCAGGGTACGGTGACAAAGACGGAAGACCGCCTGATAGAGCAGGTAATCACTGAATACTACGATACGTATTTTAATGGTTTCGAAGGATTTACCGTAACGCAGCGTGAGGATTTACAAAAGAGTCTTCAGATAGATGAGCGAAATCATAACGACAGGCGTGATGAAAGCGAAAGAGAGCGTGATGCACGTATTGACAGAATGATAAACGAGATGGAAAGACGGCGCATAGAACTGAAGGTAAAGGAGCTTTCCTTCAATTCATTTTACGAGTTCTCCGTACAACGTATCCCGGACATTTGCAGTGAAAACAGAATTTCAGGGATTGACCTTTCCACCTACCGGTATATGATGAAAGACTTCTATCGGGGCGGCAACCATGAGAAGACATTAAACGAGAATATGGACAGCAGCCTGTTTGATGAAACATTCATTGTTTTCGAAATCGACAGTATAAAAGATGACCCCCTCCTGTTCCCTCTTGTCACGCTCATTATCATGGATGTATTCCTGCAGAAGATGCGTATCAAGAAGAACCGGAAGGTGCTTGTCATTGAGGAAGCATGGAAAGCCATTGCCAGTCCGCTGATGGCCGAGTATATCAAGTTCATGTACAAAACAGCCCGTAAATTCTGGGCTTCTGTGGGAGTTGTAACACAGGAAATACAGGATATTATCGGCAGTCCGATAGTAAAAGAGGCCATCATAAACAATTCGGACGTGGTCATGCTGCTTGATCAAAGCAAATTCCGTGAACGCTTCGATGAAATCAAGGCAATCCTCGGACTTACCGACGTGGATTGCAAAAAGATATTCACTGTAAACCGCCTTGAAAACAAGGAGGGCCGAAGTTTCTTCAGGGAAGTATTTATCCGAAGAGGAACAACAAGCGGTGTGTATGGTGTGGAGGAACCGCATGAATGCTATATGACCTATACGACGGAACGTGCGGAAAAGGAAGCCTTGAAACTATACAAGAAAGAACTGGGATGTTCTCATCAGGAAGCTATCGAAGCTTACTGTCGTGATTGGGATGCCAGCGGAATCAGCAAATCACTCCCTTTCGCAAAGAAAGTGAATGAAGTAGGGAAAGTATTGAATCTTAAACCATCAAAAAAATTAAGCATACAATGAAAAGAATGAATGTAAAGACGTATATCTCAAACACGTACATTCCAACAGGTTCGTATATGGTTATCCGAAAGGCATTGATGCAGGCGGGTATTGTTACCATAGAGGATTTGTGCAGGAAAACCGAGGAAGAGCTTTCAAGTATTCCTTTTATCAAAGGAAAGAACCTGCAGGCCATAAAGGATATGCTTGCCGAAAAAGGTCTGCATACTGGCATGAGCCAAGAGGAAATCAACGTGTATGATACCATTTATTGGAGCAACCTATAGCAAAAACAATCATAAATGAAACACCTGTCACTTATCATAACAATACTACTGCTGGCTGTCACCCGACCCGTACATGCCCAGTATTACAGCGTGAACTACGATGCACGTACCGTAGCTGCCATGGCGGCCGCATTCGGTACGGAAGCCGTAGCGGAGGGCTATTACGGTGAACAGGTGGACAATATACTGAAGCACTACAACGCCGCGGAAGTGGCCGCTGCCGGAATATTTGCGTCGAAATTTCTTCAACACAAGGCTTTCACGGATCTGGGAATCTGGTGCAGCAGTACGGAAAACTACTATTACCGCCGTATCTACCGCATGGTGGCAGAAAAAATCATGCCCAAAATTGTGGTTGTAGCCAAACAGATGCTCCATTCGCCACAAACGGCCATCTACTGGGGCAGCTATCTGATGAAGGTATGCGACGACACGAAAAACCTGTGTATGCAGTTTGAGAGCATCGTGACCAACAGTTCACTAACCTTTTCGGATATCACTTTCCTGAAAATCAGCGAGGAAATAGCTCCGCTTCTGAGACTGTCGGAAATTGGTAACATTGACTGGCAGCGTATGCTGGACGATCTGGCCAGTGTTCCGGGTAACTTCACCAAGGAAAACCTACGTCAGGATATAGACAACCTGTACAATCTGGGAGTCGGACTTGCCACAGCCGGTACAGCCAATCTGGGAGAAGCCCTGCTGCAGGAAAGTGCATTTCACAACCTGATGAACGGAAAGGTGGAGGAAATCTTCAACCTGTACGACCATTACGGCGGACTGATGGAACGCGCCGAACAGGATGCCGGCGGACTGCTGATTGATATGGTGGGCGGTCCGGACAACGTGGCCGGTCTCTTTGGCATCAGCAACTATAACCTTACCCAGTGGATATCAGACTATCTGGATGAAACGGCCGGCACCTATTATACCCAGCGTTGGTATATAGCCCGCCGCGACCAGGGAAGCACCGTACTGTGTGACTACTATCCTCCCACAGACGACAACAGCATCCTCAACGGTGGTGAATGGACACGCTTTGCCACCACGGATGCCGGATTCTACCCGGACGCTTCGCAGAGAGAACAGGCACTGGCCAACTCAGAACGGTATGCGGGATGGTCGAGAGACCGTGTGGAACAGCTCAACAGGCAGAATGACGGATACAACTACAGTATAAACTACTGGATGAAGAGCTACATTATCAGTCGTGGCGGCAAACAGACCAAGAAAGCCTATGCCTATGAGATACATGTAAAGAAAAGCTGGAACCACGAGGAAATTGTATATGAAGAGGTATTCGACTCCTACTCGATGGACCTGAATACCTTCAAGGCACAACTGAACGCACGGCTGTCGGAGTTCAACGAAAACGAGGACGGCTATACCTATTATATAGCATCGGACGGTAGGAACTACTACCAGGCCACGGATGAAGTGAAGCTGCAGGGATGCGAAAGCGTGACCATCAGCGTAACATGCTCGGACGGGGTAACACTAGGACAAGGCAGTACACAGTACAAATGCCGCAAGTGCGGAAAATCGCCGAACGCCCATACCAAGGAATGCTCGATGCAGACCACGGTGACGGACGACGAGTTGGATCTCTCGGAACTGGACGGCATGATTCAGGAAGCGCAAAACAGGAAAGCATCGCTGGAAGCACAAATAAAGGCACTGGAGGACGAGAACGCCATACTGCTGAAAAAGATTTCGGAAGCCAGTGTGGAAGAAGCTGCCGTGCTCCGCCAGCAATACAATGCGAACAAGACGCAGATAGACAAGCTAAAGGCGGAACTTTCCGAATGGGATCGGAAACTGACGGAATATGAACAGGCCAAGGCCGATGCCGCAGAGGACAATTCGGTAGCTACGGATGACTATTACCGCATCCCGGCCATCATGCAAGACTGCAAGACCACCTATGGACTCAGCTGGGAGGACAGCGGCTCATGGAATGGCTATACATTTGTCCGTAAGGCCACCATGCCCAACATTGACGGTGTAATCACATTCCGGGCAACGGTATCCATAGCCAGAAAGCCGAAATATTTTCTCGGCATCAAGATACACCGCGCTATCGTACAGATAAGTTGGGAACTGACCTCGGAGTACACGGATACCCATGTGGCCGAAGTAATCACTCTGGATCCGGGCATGTCGGATGCGGAAAAGACGAAGCTGGTGAATGACCGCATAGCGGAAATCGCCCGCCAGTATCCGTCGTGCAAGATTACGACGGAATACATGAAAACTCCTCCGCTGGAAGAGACGCCTACCGGAGAGGTATATCATCTGCTCTGGTCGAGTGACCGTCTGGAGATAGCCAGAGAAGTGGATTCGCGCATTACGAAAATATATGCAGACCTTGTATCACTGGAAAAGATGATGCACTACAAACGGAGTATCATTGACGTACTGAAGGATATCGCCCCTACACTCGACTGGGACGAGGGACGCCGCCGGACACTGGTGGAAGAATGCCATGAACGATGGGTGGAGAATGCCAGAAACCTTCCGGAAAGAACAAGCAGAAAGGAGGCAGAGCCATGAAACAATATCTGATTATCGGTCTGTTGCTGATTACCCTTCTGCCGGAGGCTGCAAAAGCCCAATGGACTTTTGATATCGTATCGGTAGAAGCCTACATCAACGACCATAAGAAACAACGCAGTCTGTTACTGGCACGCAGTACGCTGGAATACAGCAACAAGCTGCTGCATGAATACAGCCGGGACGAGGTAGGCAATTACAAGGAACTGAATATAGATCTGGACCGTTATACCCGGGCTTTTGATGTGATTGACGTGATGTACCAGTCGCTGCGGACGGTGCTGAATGTAAAGAACACCTACAACACGGTGAGCGACCGAATAAGTGACTACAAGGACATGCTGGGAGCCTATAACGAAAAGATACTGCAGCATGGGCGTGTAGATCCGTCGGATCTGCTGATAATCAGTATTAACGAAAGAGCCATACGGGATATTGCCCACGACGGAGAACAGCTGTACAAGTCGGTAAGTGACCTTGTGCTTTATGCAACGGGAGCCGCCGCCTGCTCGACCGCCGACCTGCTGATGGTACTTGAATCGGTGAACCGCTCACTGGATGACATCGAGCGTCATCTGAACCAGGCCTACATAGAGACCTGGAGATACATTCAGGTAAGAATCGGCTACTGGAAAGCGAAGATATACAGAGAAAGAACCAAACAGGAAATCATAGACGGTGCCTTCGGCCGCTGGCGCGGTGCCGGTCGTCTGGATTATTAACGATAAAAACAAAAAAGATATGAAGCAGACATCAAAAACATTAACACTGCTTGCCGTGATAGCCGTTCAGGCTACGATGGTTCAGGCACAGTATGCGACCTACAACCATGACTCTCCCAAGCAGAACCAGATTACAGTAATGGAAACCGGTACGGGTGCGCTCACTCCTGAATTATATTACTGGGCGCTGCACAATAACTACAAGAAGACGGCAGCCACAAAAAACAAGCTGTCTTTCCGCACAATCGCAGGAGCCAACCTTTACGGTCAGGTGGACGATGCGGAAGCAATAGATTCCGCACTGGTAAAGCGTGCGGAAATAGAGGCCCTGAACGTAGCCGACCGACAGATAGACCTTGCATGGCAGGCTGAAGGAGACAAGATAAACGGACAGATGGAACGCTTCAAGCGAAACATCGACCGCATCCTGACTGCCGGCGGTAGCACCGACGACCGAGAAAGGTGGACAGAGTACTATCAAATCTATGAATGTGCCATAAACGCCACACGGGATGCCTACATGCCCAATGCCCAGCGCAAGAAGGAATACCTGCGCATCTATGAGGACGTGGCACGACAGAACGAGATACTTGTATGCTACCTGGCCAAGCGACAGAACGCTTCGCTGGCAAGTGAGCTTCTGAATGCGGAAGATGCGGGCCGAACTCCCGAGAAAGGAAGCATAGCCCGGGAAGCGATGAACCGATGGAATGAGTCGCGCTTTGCCGTCCGCGGCTTGCAGGGTGCGGGCGGCACACAAGGCGGTGACGGAGAAGAAACAGTAAACAGATAAGAGGGAAAGGAGGAACAAATGGCAGACGGAAACATACTATCGGATTTCGGCATCAATATTCTCGAAGAGGAAATAGATGACGTGATATTCCAGACGAATGAATTTCTAACAGACGCGACCTTCACCGGATCACAAGGCCCTTTCTGGTGGATTCTACAAATGTGCATGGCACTGGCAGCCCTGTTTTCTCTTGTTATGGCAGCCGGAATGACTTACAAAATGATGGTAAAACACGAACCTCTGGATGTGATGAAACTGTTCCGGCCTCTTGCTATTTCTGTCGTACTGTGCTGGTGGTATCCTCCGGCAGACACGGGAATGGCTAACAGCGGGAACAGCTGGTGTTTTCTGGACTTCCTGTCCTACATACCCAACTGTATCGGCTCGTACACACATGACCTCTATGAAGCGGAAGCCACCCAAATATCAGACAAGTTTGCGGAAGTGCAGGAACTGATATACGTGCGCGACACACTATATACCAGCCTTCAGGCTCAGGCGGACGTGGCCCATACAGGAACCTCGGACCCCGGACTGATAGAGGCAACAATGGAACAGACCGGTGTGGACGAAGTGACAGGAATGGAAAAGGATGCAGCCAAACTGTGGTTTACCTCACTGACCTCGGGTGTAATCGTGGGGATTGATAAAATCATCATGCTCATTGCCCTAATCGTTTTTCGTATTGGATGGTGGGCAACGATATATTGCCAGCAAATCTTGCTGGGAATGCTGACCATTTTCGGTCCAATACAATGGGCATTCTCTCTCCTGCCGAAGTGGGAAGGTGCCTGGGCCAAATGGCTAACCAGATATCTGACCGTACACTTCTACGGAGCAATGCTGTACTTCGTGGGTTTCTACGTTCTGTTACTGTTTGACATCGTACTGTGTATCCAGGTGGAGAACCTGACGGCGATAACCGCAAGCGAACAGACTATGGCAGCCTACCTGCAGAACTCGTTCTTCTCTGCCGGTTATCTGATGGCTGCAAGTATCGTGGCGCTCAAGTGCCTTAACCTGGTACCCGACCTTGCGGCATGGATGATTCCGGAAGGCGATACGGCATTCTCTACCCGAAACTTCGGAGAAGGGGTTGCCCAACAGGCCAAGATGACGGCAACCGGAGCCGTAGGAGGAATAATGAGATAAATCAATATATCAACAGAAGGTATGAAAGGCAAAGAGAAAATTGACAAATGGCTGGAAGATGAAGCATTCATGAGCTTTGCGCAAAAGCGTACTACCGAAATAGCCAGGTATATATTGAACAATTACCCGTATGATCTGAAATATGAGGAACTGGATGAATGCTTCGGGCGTGACGACCGATATGTCGTACCGGTAGTAGATTATCTGGTGTACAGACTGCACCGTGCCAAACTGAAAAAAAACTCCAAGAAACGCAGAGAAGGAATTTGGTGGGTATTTGTACAAGTTATCCTCCTTGGGCATGACGTCAAATATTTCGCTAAAGAATTTGAACGGCTGTTGCCGGAACTGCGCTTAACCCTCATACCAATGCTTCATGCAGAATATATGAGGACATTGAACAACTAAATAAAAAAATTATGGTAATAAAGAACTTAGAAAACAAAATAAAACTGGTAGGTATAATCTGTACCGCTTTCCTCATAGGATGTATCATCATCAGTGTGTCGAGCATCTGGACAGCCCGTACCATGGTTACTGACGCACAGAAAAAAGTGTATGTACTGGACGGAAACGTCCCCATACTTGTAAACCGCACAACCATGGACGAAACACTGGACGTAGAAGCCAGAAGCCATGTGGAAATGTTCCATCATTATTTCTTCACACTGGCACCGGATGACAAATACATCCGATACACGATGGAAAAAGCCATGTATCTGGTGGATGAAACAGGACTTGCACAGTACAATACACTAAAGGAAAAAGGGTTCTATTCCAATATTCTGGGTACAAGTGCCGTATTTTCCATTTTCTGTGACAGCATAGCCTTTGACAAGGAGAAAATGGAGTTCACCTACTATGGCAGACAACGTATTGAACGCCGCAGCAGCATTCTGGTGCGTGAACTGGTAACGGCAGGCCAATTGAAAAGAGTGCCGAGAACCGACAACAACCCCCACGGATTGCTCATCACCAACTGGCGCACGCTGCTTAACAAAGACATAGAACAGAAAACCAAAATAAACTATTAAAGAACAGGCCTATGAACATCAAAGGATTCAGACGGATGCTGTTCGGCGAGAAAATGCCGGACAAGAATGATCCGCAATACAAGGAACGCTATGAGCGTGACGTTGAAGCCGGACGCAAATTTGCCAAGGCAACCAGAATAGACAAGGCGGCAGCCAAAGTACAGGGATTTGCCAACATGCACCGGAATTTGTTTCTGTTCATCGTTTTTGCTTTTGTCTTAGGAGGACTGGTATGGAACATTTACCGCATTTCTGTAGTGTACCGTCATCAGCCAGTGCAACGAACAGCAACTGAAATGCAAGATTCCGTACTCAAAGAACGGCGAAAAGTTTTTTATCCATCATCTGAACAGAACAGCAGCAAAGCAGAAGACAAAAGCCCATAAAAGCTAAACCAAGTAAAAAGCAAGCACAACATGACACGTATGAATACAAGATTTGAAAGGACAGAAAAGGCTTCAGATGAATGGTATACTCCTAAAGAGGTACTGGAAGCACTGGGAAAATTCGACCTTGACCCCTGTGCACCGATCGCTCCACTATGGCCGACAGCTACAGTCATGTATGACAAACGTATTGACGGATTGTCTCAAAAATGGGAAGGCCGCGTATGGCTCAATCCTCCTTACTCACGCCCGCTTATAGAGCAGTTTGTTCGTAGGCTGGCAGAACATGGCAACGGTATCGCATTGCTATATAACCGATGTGATTCCAAGATGTTCCAGGATATCATCTTCGAGAAAGCAATAGCCATGAAGTTTCTACGCCATCGCATCAGATTCTATCGTCCGGATGGTACACGCGGTGATTCGCCCGGATGTGGAAGTATACTTATCGCCTTTGGGAAAGACAATGCTGAAATATTAAAGACGTGTGCCCTAGAAGGGAAATATGTACAAATCAATTAACGAGAGCAATGGATATAAAAGAAAAAATCAAGCAAATCAACTGGAGGCAGCCCAAATTTATGTTACCGGCAATCCTCTACATTCCGCTGATGGGCGGATCGTACTTTATCTTCGACCTGTTCCATGCAGAAAAAGCAGAGATTCCGGATAAAACGCTGCAGACGACGGAATTTCTGAATCCAGAACTTCCGGATGCCCAAATCAAAGACGGAGACGGAATCGGAAGCAAATATGAGAACATGGCAAAATCATGGGGTAAAATACAAGACTATTCCGCAGTAGATAATATCGACCGTGATGAACCGGATGAAAACAAACAAGCTTATGAATCGCAATACACACAAAATGACATTGCCCTGCTCGACCAGCAGGAGCAAGACAAGGCTATGGCCGCACAAGAGACCGATACCAAAGAGAGAGAAAAAGAAGCCCTTGCAGAACTGGAGAAAGCCTTGGCAGAAGCGAGATTAAAAGGACAGAAAGCTATAGAGCCTATTGCCGGAGACTCTGACGCCACAGCCATACCCAGGGACACAATCCATTCTGCGGGAAGAATTGAAGAAGACAGCCGTTCGGTGAAAGCCCCTGCAGAAACTGAAAAAGCCAGTGAAGTGGTGAAGAAAGTAAAGACAACCTCCGATTACTTCAACACACTGTCTAAAAACTCCCGCGAGCCAAAACTCATACAGGCCATCATTGATGAAAATATCAAGGCTGTTGACGGTTCGCGTGTACGTCTAAGACTGCTTGATGACGTGGAAATTGACGACCATGTAGTCAAACGCGGTTCTTACCTGTATGCAACCATGAACGGATTCTCCTCGGGACGGGTAAAAGGCAGCATCAACAGCATACTGGTAGATGATGAACTGGTGAAAGTAAATCTATCACTGTATGACACGGATGGACTGGAAGGGCTATATGTACCCAACAGCCAGTTTCGGGAAACGAGCAAAGATGTTGCAAGCGGAGCCGTAACAGGCAACATCAGCATGAACACTACGAGTTCCGGGAACAGTCTGACACAATGGGGAATGCAAGCAATGCAGAATGCCTACCAGAAAACAAGCAACGCTATCGGCAAGGCCATCAAGAAAAACAAGGTGAAGCTGAAATACGGAACATTTGTCTATCTGGTAAACGGTAATAACAAACAATAAAAGATTATGATAGAAACAGATCACATATATCATATGGACTGCCTGAAAGGAATGAACCAGATGGCAGACAACAGTGTAGATGCCATCATTGCCGATCTGCCGTATGGCGTACTGAACAACAGAAACCGCTCAGCAGTATGGGACAAACAACTCCCTTTAGACTTGCTGTGGGAACAATACCTTCGTATTACCAAGCCGGAGAGTCCTATAATTCTGTTTTCACAAGGCATGTTTACAGCAAAACTGATGCTTTCACAGCCACAAATGTGGAGGTATAACCTTGTATGGCATAAGGACAGGGTAACAGGACACTTGAACGCCAACCGGATGCCGCTGCGCCAGCATGAGGATATTATAATCTTCTACAGGCACCAACCAGTTTATCATCCGCAGATGAAGCCCAGCCTGCCGGAACAAAGAAACCACAGCCGCCAGAAAACAGAAGGATTTACCAACCGTTGCTATGGCAAGACAGAACTGTCTCCAATACGTATGGCTGATGACAAATATCCCACTTCGGTAATTGCCATACCCAAAGAACACCGCAAGGGCGCATTCTATCATCCAACGCAAAAGCCGGTAGCCTTGCTGGAATATCTGATACGAACCTATACGGACGAAAAAGACATAGTTCTGGACAATTGCATAGGCTCGGGTACAACTGCAGTAGCCGCAATCCGGACAGGACGACATTATATAGGCTTTGAAACCGAAAAGAGCTATTATGAGATAGCTCAAAAACGTGTTGACGAAGAGCTACAGCAACATAATACTGAAATACAGGCAACAAAAGAACAATAAAAGGATAAAACGAAATGTATATGAACTTGAAAAGAACAATAATGGTATTATTCCTCACAACGGGGCTGTTTGCCGGACGTGAGGTGCTGGCACAGCGTACCTATGAAGAAATGGAACATCTGACAGTAAACGAACAGGTTACAACCGTGATTACAGCATCCGAACCCATACGCTTTGTAGATATCTCTACTGAAAAAATTGTTGGGGATCAGCCCATAGACAACATTATCCGTCTAAAGCCAAAAGAAGCCGGGCATGAAGACGGTGACATACTTGCTATTGTGACCATCGTAACAGAACGCTACCGTACGCAATATGCCTTACTCTATACAACCCGAATGCAGGAAGCTGTTACGGACAAAGAAGTGCTTTTACAAGAACGTGAAGCCTTCAACAATCCATCAGTTTCGATGCCACTTGCCGATATGGCCCGATTTGCCAGACGCATCTGGAATTCACCGGCCAAAATCAGGAACGTAGCAAGCAAAGAGCATCGAATGGTCATGCGCCTGAATAACATCTATTCAGCAGGTGATTATTTTTTCATAGACTTCTCTATTGAAAACAAGACCAACATCCGCTTTGACATTGACGAAATACGTATCAAACTTGCCGACAAGAAAGTGACAAAAGCCACTAATTCGCAGGTAATCGAACTGGCACCGGCTCTTGTACTGGAACCAGGCAAGACATTCAGACACGGCTACCGTAATGTGATTGCCATAAAGAAACTGACATTCCCTAATGACAAAGTATTGACCATTGAAATGACAGAGAAGCAGATAAGCGGACGAAACATCAGCCTGAATATAGATTATGAAGATGTTCTTTCGGCCGATTCGTTTAATTCTAATCTTTTGGAGGAGGAATAAGCATGAAAAAGATTATTTGTTTTTCCCTCTTGTGTGTGCTACTCAGTATAAATGTATCAGCACAACGTAACAGCGGCCGTCTTTTGCTTGGTACCGGATTATTATACAAAAACGGTATGGAAGCTACACTCGCCTACGAACATGAAGTAAACTACAGGCACACATGGGAGTTTTTTGCCAACGGCTATCTGCAATGGACGGATTGCGGAACCTGCGGACATGTCTGTCCGGAAAGTTTCTGGAGAAATTATCGCACCTGGGGAATCGGAGTCGCATACAAGCCCTGCGTAATCAGAGGACGTAATCACTACGGAAGTCTTCGCATTGGAGGTTCAGGAGGAAGTGACACACATAAATTTGTGGCAGGAATTCATCTGGGCTATGAGCATAACTATGTACTACGCTCCGGATGGACTCTCTACTGGCAAGTAAAAAATGATGTGATAATCAAGGGAGCTGACCTGTTTCGTACAGGTATAGCACTGGGTATAAAACTACCGATAAAATAAGGGAAAAAATGAAAGGAAAGACAATAACAAGAATCTGCCGGTCATTACCGGCAATGTTGATTGCCGCAATGCTGACTGCTTGCGATGCACACATCGAGGAAACAGACATGACTGTACGTCCAGGGCATATCCTTTGTGAAGACGGTTCGACTGTACCTTATGAAATGTATGACAAAACAAGAGAAAAAGCTATCGCTGTAGTATTTGACACAGACACCCATGACGGTCACAAAGGAATCGGGTATGCCGTCTATCTCTGGGAATTTAAGGAACAGGCGTTTGCAGACAGTCTGGGTATCGAACAAGGAACATCTGCCAATACAGATGCCTATGACGGTAATGCCAATACATTTGCCATCTACGACACAAAGGAGACTGCCTCTCCCATGGCAGAATCCGTGCTTGACATGTGGAGATACGGACAGAGTGCCTTTATCCCTTCAGTAGCAGAGATGCGCTTGCTGTACTCTGCCCGCCAGACTATAAACCCCGTAATAGAACTATGCGGTGGAGATCCGCTTCCGGAAACCTCTGACGACTGCTGGTATTGGACTTCGACAGAAGTGGATGGACAGCAAACAGCCAAAGCCTGGCTTTATTCATTAGGCAGCGGGGCAATGCAGGAAACACCAAAGACACAAGCTCACCGTATAAGACCTATTATCTCTCTGAACAAATAAAGATAGAGAACAGCTCAAAAACGGTTAACATCATACACAAACACACTCGATAAAGAATATGGAAGAAAGTAAAGAGTTGCAGGGATTCTACAGAATATTCCGAGCTGTAATCTACATATCCGTGCTAATGGAATTCTTTGAATATGCACTGGATCCAGCCCTGCTTGACAGTTGGAGCGGAATATTGTGTGACATACACGGACGCATCAAGCGCTGGATGATATATAATGACGGACACCTCGTGTACAGTAAGGTGGCAACCTTCCTGCTCATCTGTATTACTTGTATTGGTACACGTAACAAGAAACAGCTGGAATTTGATGCCCGGCGAATGGTGCTGTACCCGCTCGTGGGCGGCGTGGGATTGATTGTACTGTCTGTATGGTTATATAACTATACGATTGATATACGTCTGTACAAACTATCACTTAATATCTGGTTCTATATGGCTGCCTCACTGACAGGCGTTATACTGATCCATATCGCACTGGACAACATTTCGAAGTTCCTTAAAGACGGACTGATGAAAGACAGGTTCAATTTTGAGAATGAAAGCTTCGAACAAAGCGAGGAAATACAAGAAAACAAATACAGTGTGAATATTCCCATGCGATACTATTACAAAGGTAAATTCCGTAAGGGTTGGGTAAGTATAAGCAACCCATTCCGCGGGACATGGGTGGTAGGTACACCGGGTAGCGGTAAGACATTTTCAATCATCGAACCATTTATCAGACAGCACTCTGCCAAGGGGTTTGCTATGGTCGTGTACGATTATAAATTCCCTACCTTGGCGACAAAACTGTATTATCATTACAAGAAGAACCAGAAACTGGGCAAACTGCCACAAGGCTGTAAGTTCAATATCATCAACTTTGTGGATGTAGAATACAGCCGTCGTGTGAACCCTATACAGGCAAAATATATCAACAATCTGGCTGCAGCCAGCGAGACGGCTGAAACATTGCTTGAATCATTGCAGAAAGGAAAGAAAGAAGGTGGCGGAGGAAGCGACCAGTTCTTCCAGACTTCTGCTGTAAACTTCCTGGCTGCCTGCATTTACTTTTTTGTCAATTATGAGAGAGAACCCTATGACAAGGACGGTAAAATGCTGTATGCCGAGAAACGTCAGGATCCAGAAACTAAATTCTGGAAACCTACGGGCGTGGTACGTGACAAGAAAGACGGGAATATTGTAGAACCAGCATACTGGTTGGGAAAATACTCGGACATGCCGCATATATTGTCGTTCCTGAACGAAAGCTACCAGACCATCTTTGAGGTGCTGGAAACAGACAATGAGGTGGCCCCACTACTCGGACCATTCCAAACAGCTTTCAAAAACAAGGCCATGGAGCAGCTGGAAGGTATGATCGGTACATTAAGAGTATATACATCCCGTCTGGCAACCAAAGAATCTTATTGGATCTTCCACAAGGACGGAGACGACTTCGACCTGAAGGTGAGTGACCCAAAGAACCCAAGCTACCTGCTCATCGCTAACGACCCGGAAATGGAAAGCATCATCGGTGCGCTGAATGCCCTTATTCTGAACCGCCTTGTGACCCGAGTGAATACCGGACAGGGCAAGAATATCCCGGTGAGCATCATCGTGGATGAGCTACCGACGCTATATTTTCATAAAATAGACCGACTGATAGGAACGGCACGAAGCAATAAGGTAAGCGTGACGCTGGGATTCCAGGAACTACCGCAGCTTGAAGCCGACTACGGCAAGGTAGGTATGCAGAAAATCATCACCACTGTGGGTAATGTGGTAAGCGGTTCTGCCCGCTCGAAAGAAACACTGGAATGGCTGTCGAATGACATTTTCGGAAAAGTGGTTCAGCTGAAAAAAGGCGTAACCATAGACCGTGACAAAACAAGTATCAACCTGAACGAGAACATGGACAGCCTTGTACCTGCATCAAAGATATCCGACATGCCTACCGGATGGATCTGCGGACAGACAGCCCGTGACTTCGTGAAAACCAAGGTAGGCAACGGCGGGACAATGAACATTCAGGAATCGGAAGAATTCAAGACCACAAAGTTCTTTTGTAAAACGGACTTTGATATGACAGAAATAAAGAAAGAAGAAGCCGGATATGTACCACTGCCAAAATTCTATACATTCAATTCAAGGGACGAAAGGGAACGCATCCTGTACAAAAACTTTGTACAGGTAGGACTGGATGTGAAGGAAATGATTAAAGATGTATTGAACAAACGAGGAGCCAAATGAAGTATAGAAAAAGATTTGTCTTCATGCTGATGATAGTAGTTATGACGACAGTATATGGGCAGGAAAGGTACAGAGCAAAACCGGCATCCACCCAACTGTCCATATACAGTCTTCCACCGCTGGAACGGGCAATCAGTTGTATAAAATTCTATGAGAGCTGGCATGGAGAGAAAAAGCACTGGCCCTATGTTGGATGGGGACATAAGGTTCTTCCCAGAGAGAGATTTACCAACAACATCACAAAAGCTCAGGGAGATTCTATTTTAAGAGCGGACATGATGAAGCTTTGCCGTTTATTCAGTAAATTTGGACGCGATTCAGTGATTTTAGCCTGCTTGGCTTACCAAGTGGGCGCATTCCGCCTTTTAGGCAGTAAAAATCTACCCAAAAGCAAACTCATACAAAAACTGGAAGCAGGAGACAGAAACATATATAAGGAGTATACTTCTTTCCGCTGCTATAGAGGTAAGGTCGTACAAAGCATCGAACGCAGGAGGAAGGTAGAATTTATGCTGCTTTTTGAAGAGTAAGTCTGTCGAGACAATTAGATTCCTGTTTGAATTTAAGACATTGTAACGGAGTACCATTTACAGCCAAAAACAATTAATGAGGAAATGAAAAAGGAAATAAGCCACAATAAAAGCTATATTGTTGAGATATTGGTGAAATTAAACAAGAAGTCCTCCAAAAAAATGAAGGACTTCTCGTTTAATATTAGTGAAATGATATCAACTGTTCACAGAAACGGGCATATTCTTCCTTGTCCGTTCCGCTTTCTATATGGCTGTCAATAATCTCTCCCAGTTCATCGAAGCAAACTTCATCACTAATGCAGCTGGTTCCTTCCTCATTCTGAAGATACACCTCATAATAATCTGAACCGTTCAGGCAAATCAAGACATACCCCTGAAAGAGACGTCCGTTGACACAGAACTTCAGTCCAGGCAAATCCTTATATACCGTTGCCATAAATTCATGAATTCCCCATGACATAAGGATTGCTGTGTCGGTCATTGATACCAGCTGTTCGCGGATTGTTCCGGCTATACGCATAACATAATCTTTATCCATAATGCTAAAGTATTTAATGATTACATACTAATTATTCAAACCACTCACGATTATCCTTCTTCAGCTCTTCGATAAACTGCTCCTCTGGTAAAGCAAGAGTTTCCGCATCAGTGAAGAAAAAAATCTCGTCATAAATATATTCGGCTTCCTTATTAGCAAAGCCTTCATTTTCATCTTCAAAACTACCAGGTTGGATGACATCCAATAAAGCGGTAGGTGCGATAATAAGTTCTTCGCCATCATTGGCTTGAACAATACGACATACATAAGTATTGCCGTCAAAAAAATATTCCTTTGTTTTCATAATTCAATTATTTAAGAGGTATGTTACGTCCATGCTTATTGAGGTATTCCATCAGGCATTTTGCTTCCTCATGCGAAGCCATGTTACGGTCATCGTAGTAACGGGTATCATCTGCCATAACCTTGATGCATTCCTTGATCAATCTGTACAGGCTCTGTTGCAGCGTGGGATGCATTGTAGGGATTGCCGCCGCAAAGCGTTTCGGATTGAAAGAAAAACTGTTCACCGCCATTTCCCAATCTTTGGCAAGGCGGAATTCTTTAGATTCCTGAATGTTTTTGTCCATAGTTGATTCTATTATTAAATTTGATAACTCGTTTATTTTTTCCCTCAGTTCGGCTTCCTTATTACCGGAGCCGCTTCGGGTTTTATGGTGCGAGAAATGTCTGCCGTAAAAGCCTATTCCGACGTTTTTTCTTGGTAAAATACTCTTGCCCGACAAGGAAGATTTTATCAAGAAATTCATTTCAAAACGTGAGGACAGGCGCGGCTGACTAAATTTGCACCTGATAAAACCAATGCGGTGACCAAGGAATGGCGAAAGAAAAACTCGAAATCCAATAACTTCTGTATAAAAGGGAAAAATATAATGGGACAAGGATGGCGGTGGGGCAATGTGAGGGATGGTATATAACTGGAAAAATTATAAAGGTTTCCGGAGCGGCCGATGACAGAAGACTGCTCGTGCCGGATTCCGTCATCAGCCACAGATCCGGACCGGGATGATTCCAGTAGCCATAGGCTACCGGAAGATAAGGAGGTGGATAAAAAAGAACATTAACCACACATGAAACAGGGAATGATATAAAAGTCTCCCGGGACGGCCGATGACGGATGACTGCTTGTGCTGTCAGTAGGAATCAGCCAAAATCCCGGAGTGTATTGTTTCAGCAGCCAAAAGCTGCCGAAAGACAAGAAGCCGATAAAAAAGGACAGCCAGAACACTGGCGTATATACAAAAGGAACGATTATAAAGCTTCCCGGAGCGGCCGATGACAGAAGACTGCTCGTGCCGGATTCCGTCATCAGCCATAGATCCGGACCTGGTATCTCCTGTAGTCAAAGGCTACCGGAGAAAAAGCAGGTAGATAAAAAAGTGATTCGGGCGGTAACATGAGAAACCGGTACAAAAAATACAGGACGGATTTCTCCGTCCTGTATCTGAAACAACTTATGAATTATGGTCAGGCAGCAGCCTCCTGAGACTGAGGCTGTTGTTCGGTAGTATCACTTTCAGAATGTTCTGTCTCATGCTTTGCCTGTTCCTGCACTTGTAGGACAGCTTTCTTTTCCTCGATGCGCTGGTGACGCTTTTCGTACACCTCATCATGAGAACTCTTGATTTCAGCCAATGCTTCGGGCATGTGCTTCTGCGCAAATTCAAGCAACAGGTCGGCTACGGCATTGTTTCCGTATGCGTTACTCTTGAAATTGGCTATCAGATAATCCCTGCGGATAACAGCCTTTGCCTTTGGAGTAAGATTGGCTATAATATTCAGTTTATTCTCGTCAGACAAATACCGAATGTCTTCATTCTCTATGCCAACTATAGCGAAATGCTCTTTGCGAAGCGATGAAAGCAGGAAGAAATATATCATCTTGTCTTCTTCTGCTCCAAATTTAGCTTCTGTCACGTCAACTTCGAAAATCCGTCTCTTGGCATCATCTATGGTCTTTTCACGTGCAATTTCCTTGTTGCGCTTGTCCTGCTTTTCCAATTTTTGTATTGGTGACAACTGCTCCTGCCCTGCAATCTGTCCGCTGACTGAACTTTGTGTTGGCACTTCCACATAGCACATGGAAATATCTTTCTGACCTATCTGTGCGTACAGGCTTATCTCTCCCTCTTCGTTCCTGCGAACCAGTTCCTTGCATTCTTCCATATAGTCGTTGACTTCCTGGTCGTATTCCAACTTGGCTTCTCTGAACGCATCTTCCGTTTCATAGTCAGAGGACTGCGGTTCTTCCGGCAATTCGGGGTATTGGTAACATCTGCCTGAAAGTTCAGTAACTTCATAGCCCAACTCTTTAAGGCGGTTTACTGCGTCTGCATCATAGTAGTATGGATTGTACCCAAGAGAAAGTAGCGGATGGGCACTTAACGTCTGAACAGACTTTTCTACAATAAATGCCGTATTCATTTCAGCAAGACAACTGCGCTTGGCACAATTTCCACAACCACCCTCACAAAAGAGTGTCATGTTGTTCGTATTGTGCGGACATGACAGACAAAGTGTTTTATCAAAATTGTAGCGGTCAAGGTCGGCCGTAAAGTCACGTTCTATGTTTTTCGCAACTTCGGTAGCTTTCATGCCTCGCCAACTGCCATACGTAATACCTTCTTTCAGATGTTTATCGAACACTTCTCTCTGAATGTCTTCGCCATAACGGCAGATTTCACTCGCTACACTAATTGTCAGCTCGTCCTTTTCCAGAAGTTCCGCAATTTCGGGGATAAGTGCGGTAAACTTCAAGCGAGTGCGTATATAGGTTTCATTCTTACCGAACTGCACGGCCAAAGACTGAATGTCATGCCTACCGCTTTCAATAAGTTTCTGATATGCGTTTGCTTCCTCAATGGGTGTAACATCCTTTCTTTGCAGGTTCTCCGTTACCGCCATTTCCTCTGCCACCTCGTCGGACACGTTCAGTATGACCGCCGGAATTTCCGTCATTTCCGCCATAAGGGAAGCACGGTATCTGCGTTCTCCGAAAACTATTTCAAATTTTCCGCTTTCGTCAATCGGGCGTACTCCGATAGGTTGCAAAACCCCTTGCTGACGGATGCTGTCTGCCAGTTCCGCAAGGCTCGCCTCGTCAAAATGCTTGCGTGGGTTGTAACCGCTCGGCTGAATGTCTGCCAATGCTACCATACTGATGTTCTTTTCTTCTACTGACTGCATACCTGTTTTTTCCATAATTCATTGAATTTTATAGTTAATAATATTTTTATTTTCCCTCTGGTCGGTTCCTTTTTGCCTGACCGCCTTGGGGTTTTATGGTGCATTATAAGGATGTCGGTACAGCCCATTCGACGTTTTTTTGAAGCAAAATACTCTTGCCAGGCAAGGAAGATTTTCCTTCAAAATGCACTTCAAAACGGAAGAATTAGGCGCGACAGCCTACATTCGCACCCGATAAAACCTATGCGGTGGCAGACAAGGAATGACAGCAGGCAATAATCGCAAATAGAACAGGAATTGGCCAGCGGCCTGTATAAAAGGCATCTGATAAAAGGAATGACGGCTTGGGTGGGTAAAAGAAACAGTCTGCCGGGCAAACAAAAAGGAGACTCTTTCTGCCTGTGACATTCCGGAGGCACGACGGACGGCACAAGCAGAATGTGTCACCGTTTGCCCATGACGCAGTCGGCCCGGAAAGGAAAGATACGGACAGAAGGCGGAATGTGCCGGAGCAACAACCAGGCAGGATGCTCATATAGCGGAATACCGGTTGTTTCGACAGGTCGAAGCTCCGGCATGAAGCGGTATGATGCAGACTGCCGTTGATCGGGCACAGCCTTCCGTACCTTGAAGTGAAGGGCGGACTGCGGCACAGACATCATACCTTAATTTCGGGTAGGGAAAGCCGGATATAAAAGGAAGAAAATACCGGAAAGGTATCCATATAAAAGGACAATGGCAGACAAGGCCATGAAGGCAGTCCCGTATGACCGCCTTCTCCTGCCTGTCAATCAACGAAGTTGAAATACCTGTCGCAAAGCTCTTTCTGCTGCATGAAGCGTTCGCTCTGATAAAAATCCACCTCGGGATATTTGCAGAAACCCGAAACGGCATATCTGCCGGTAGGAGTACATAATCCGTAAAGCATGAGCCAGTCGAGAACTTCTTCCCCGTTGTTGTTCGTGTCGATGAACTGGCACCCGGTACTGCGTTCCGCGCCAGGAAGATTGACCGTGATGACAGCTTCCGACTCAAATTCGTTACTGTCTTCTACATACGCCAACAATGCCAGACAAAGCGGTGTTCCGAGTCCATGCTGATAGTATGTGACAAGGGGGAAAACCCATTTACCGTCCTTGTGAAGCAGTGTCAAAGTCATGCCGTCCACTTCCACGCTTCTTTCTCTGATTTCATTTTCCATAATGCTATCGTTTTTTAAGTTTATTTTTTTCTTTCCCTGCTTTCGGTCCTTAAAGACCTTCGCCGGATTTATTTTTCCGCACCACGAAAGTGATAACGGCAACCGGACAAATCTGGCGACAGAAATACGCTTCTCCCCGAGAAGGAAGATTTCCGTCGGCCACCGCAGGCCGTGAGGATTTGCAAGGTACAGCTGTTATCCGTTACTTTCGCGGAACAATAAGCCGGAAGGTCAGGACGGACTGCAAGGACAAAGATATAAAAGGATTGAAAGACAGATATAAAGGGAGGCGATAAAAAGGGTAAAGGAGGATAAAAAAGGCAGATGCCAGGCTATAAAAGCCAGCCGGGCCCCGGCAGGTCGGAACACAGAAAAACCTGCCCGATCATCACGACCGGACAGGCAAAAGGTTAAATCAATGAATCACGGTCAGGCAGCCCTGACAGTATTTTCTTCTTCGGGAACTTGGGACTGCGGACGCTCGGCTTCCTTGAGTGCCTCGTCAATCCGCTGCTGCAATTCCTTACATTCCTGTTTCAACCGCTCCAGTTCTTCCGCCTTGCTCCACTTCCGGGCGGTGATTTCCTGCAAGGTCGGTATTTCGTGCTGCAGCATGGCTATCTGTTTCTGCGGCTTCTCTATCAATGACGGCATCCTTTCAAGTGCGGCCTGTGGGTAGCGTGCCGATTCGGCAAATCCCAACGGCAGGGCTCCCGACACGCCACAGCGGTATTTCAGTCCGCTTACACCCTCGACAAAGAAAACGTTACGGTCGAATGAGCCGGAAAGGGTGTACTCGCTGCTGACAAGCAGATTCAGCCCCATATAGCTGCCTATGGTGCGGTATGCCTCGCCCCTGTATGTCTTGGCTATGCGGTGCAGTTCTCGGCCTGTCTCTTCCCGGGTAGCCTGCGGCAGATTGAGCAACAGCGTTTCCCTGCTGCCGCTATAGGATGCGATATACTCCATGTCCTGCTCGACCTGCGCCACGATGCGTTCTGCCTTGCCGACAGCTTCCGTGTTGGCCGCAATCTTGCGCTCGGCACGGATGCGCTCTTTCTTGAATATGGCCTGTTCTTTCTCCAACTGCATGATTTTGTTGTCGAGCTTGGCCTTGTTGAGCAGGTCGGTATTTCCTGAAAGGATAGCCACGAACTCGGCGAAGTTCATGCCGTTGTCCTCGTCCATGCTGTCCTCGTCAATGCGGCGCACGGCAATAGTGCCGTTGTTTATCTGGTTGATGAACATCTGCTTGTTTTTGAGCAGGTTGAACTTGTAGGCATCGAGCGTCTTTTCCGTTCCGTAGATTACAATATCCACCACGTTACCTCCCCAAAGTTTCACGGTGTTGCCCTTGCGTACCGCACGACCGTTGCGCTGCTCCATGTCGGCAGGTCTCCACGGTATCTCCAGATGATGCACCGCCACAGCCCGCTGTTGGGCATTGACCCCTGTACCGAGCATGGATGTAGAGCCGAAGAGGACACGCACCCTGCCGCTGTTCATGTCTTCAAAGAGGCGTTTCCTTGCCCTCTCCGTGGTGGCGCACTGGATAAACTGGATTTCATCAGCCGGGATGCCGAGGCGTACCAGCTTCTCCTTGATGTCGGTATAGATGTTCCACTCGTTCGGCTTGTAAGTGGAAAGGTCACTGAAGACAAACTGCGTACCCTTATTGGCTGCCGAGCGTACATAATAGTCATAGATTGTCCGGGCGCAGATGGAAGCCTTGTTACCTGCATCATCGCTGAACTTCTCACCCAAAAGGCGCATGTCGAGAGCCATCTTGCGTGCCACATTGGTAGCAATGAGCATCTTTGCCTTGTCGAGGTTGTCCGGCTCGATCATGTCAAGCCCGAGGTCTTCCCAGTTTCCACTACCGGCAAAGGAAACGAGGCGACCGATCATTTCTTCCTGCTCGATTGTCGGCGCATGAGAGAGGAAGCGGACGTTTTTCTCCGGCACGTCAAGATTTATCATGTCGGCTGTACGGTAGTCGGTGATTTCACGCAGGAACATCGCCAGTTCCGGCACTTTGATATAAGTGCGGAAACGCTCCTTGCGCTTGATTGAGCCTGTCACGTTCAGTTCATAGTCGGCTGTCTTTTTTGTAAATATGGCCGCCCATGCATCGAAACAGCTAATCTGCTGACGCTTGAGTTCTCGTGGACGCAAATACTTGAACATCACATACAACTCTGTAAGCGCATTTACCACCACCGTACCGGACAGGAACGTAGCCCCAAGGTCACGGCCTGTGCGGTGCTGGATGTCACGGATGGCAAACAGCAGGTTCATCGCCCTTTGCGAGCCTTTTGTGTTTCCGATACCTGCCACCCTGTTGTGGCGTGTCTGGAACATGAGGTTCTTGAACATGTGGCATTCATCGACAAAGATGTGGTCTATACCCATTGAATGAAAGTCCACGGTATCATCCTTGCGGCCGTCCAGTTTTGTACGGAGTTCTGACAGCTTCGCTTTCAGGTTCTCCTGTCTCACTTCCAGCCCTTTCTGCATCTTGCGGCTACGGTAACGCATGGTGGACTGTTCCAACACTTCAAGGCTTCGCTCCACATCGTAAAGCTCTTCGGTGAATATCTCTATCATGGTTTCCTCGGACTGCGGTATCTTGGCGAACTGGTCGTGCGTTAAAATAATGCAATCCCAGTTGTTGTTCTTGATTTTGGAAAACACCTCTTTGCGGTTGGCCGGTGTGAAGTCTTCCTTGCCAGGGTACAGAATTTTGGCGTTCGGGTATGCCTTGCGGAACGTGTCGGCTATTTCGTGTACATTGGCTTTCAGGCCGATAATCAGAGGCTTCTGTACCAATCCCAGACGCTTCATTTCATAGGCCGAAACGCACATAATCATGGTTTTGCCTGTGCCTACTTCGTGCCAGCAGATACCGCCGCCGTTCTGCTTAATCATCCAAATCGCATCTTTCTGCGACGGGTAGAGTTCGTTGTACGGGAACTGCTCAAAGGAAAGCTGCGGAAAGGTCTGTGCCGAGCCGTCATAGGCCGGACGGACATAGCAGTTGAAACGCTCGTTGTATGTGCGTACCAGTTCATCCCTGACTTCCAGAGGACAGGCATCGAGCCACTGGTTGAAATTGCTGCGGATTTCCTGTATCTTGGTAGCCGCTTCCTGAATGGCTTCCTCGTCGGGCACACGAATTTTGTCGCCGTTGCGATACACCTCTTTGGTTATTTCGGGTACGGTATCGTGCAAGGCATGGACGAACAGGTCTTCACCGTTGAAATTCCGCACGGAATAGGTGTTGTATGCTGCCGGGGAGTAACCCTTCAGACGCACCACATAGGTATCGTTGACATCAAAGTACATCACTTCGGCTTCCACCCCGAAAAGGTCTGCCGCAAAGTCGGCGTAAAGCTGCGGGTCAATCCAACGCTCGCCCATATTGATATCCAGCTCTTCATAAGGTATCGGTTCGGGCGTTGCGTTCTCCAGTGCCCTTGCGGATATTTCCGTCCAATCCCTTTCCCTGCCGGACAGGTCATCAAGGCAGGATGTGAGTTCCTTGTACTTGTCAACCACATTTCCGGCAAGAAACCTGCCTTTGTGTTCCCATTCTTCCGTGAGGGGATTGTAGTAAATCTCGCCCTGCAGTGCCTCGATTACATCTTCATCGGACAGGCCGGTAGAGCACATGATATAGTCCATTTCCACCTTGCCGTAGAAATTGAGGCTACTTGCCAGTGCTTCCGACGGCTGTAGAATACGGTCTGTCGCAATCTTCGTGAAAGCCACAGGCTCACGCATGATGTCGGCCTTGACTATATCGCCGCCAAGCTGCATTTCGATAGTGAACACCTCAACACCGAGGCTGTCAAGCATGATAAACTCCTTGTTGTCGTTCTCATGGAAAAATCCCCATTTGGCTACAAAGGCATCATAGAGGGTGTTCAGCCGCTCACGTATGGCCGTCTGTTCGGTCTGCAGATCCCTTTCCCTGACAGAAAGCATGAAATACGCTTCACGGACAGGGAAATAGTCGGCTGCACGCTCCATATTGACCTTTCCCTCGTCCACCGGAACGAAATCCACGGCCACATCGGTATAGTGGCTTGACTTGCGGAACACGACCGTACCAATCTGCCCCTCGAACATTACCAATGTACCGCTTTTCATCCAGTCCTCGAGTTTTTCCGTGTAGGCTCTCCGTCCTCTGTTTACGGAGAGTGCGGTCGTCTCCTGCATCCCGAACAGCGACATCTGCACGGACGCTTCGCCCTGCTGTCCGAAAAGTATTTTGCGGAAATACCGGTCAAAGTCGTATTTGAGCAAAGCGGAAAGGTATTGTGCCATGGCCGCATCAGAGCCGAGCCACTGGTGTTTGCGTACATATTTGCCGTGCTGGTTCATCACAATACGGCTGTCGGTCGCCAGTACGGTCTTCGGCATGGAAAACAGCCTGTTGGCATTTTCGGTCATCGTTCCGTTCATGTCGTACATTTCTTTGCCCACCTGCAAAAACATCTGTTCACGTGCGGAGAGTGCCGCCTTATTGGTATGTTTCTGGAATATGAGCAGGTCGCTGCCCACCTCGATACCGCTTGTCTGCATGAAAAGAGCGTCAGGCAAACGTATTGCGCTGATAAGGTCGGCATGGTTCACCAGATACTCACGTACAAACTTATTTCCTGCCGTGTCGGCCACACCTCTTGAAGTGACAAAGGCAAGCAGACCGCCCTCGGAAAGCAGTTCCATAGCCTTGACAAAAAAATAGTTGTGAATGGTCTTTGTGGCCTGTTCATAGATACCGCCCTTTTTCCACAGGTCGGCATCGAAGACACGGAAATTGCCGAAAGGAATGTTTGACGCTATGACATCGAATTTCCGATGTTCCAGTTCCTGTGTGCCTATCGTTTCAAACCCTGCCGTTACGGTGGTTGCATCCTCATGCAGCAACGAAAGTACAAGTCCTGTAATGGTATCTTTCTCAAAAGCATAGCTGCGTGTGCCGGGCATGGCTACAGGCAGGAAACCACCGATACCTGCGCTCGGTTCAAGAAAGCTGTGCATCTGCAAGCCGTTGGCAGAAAAGGTCTTGTGTATCTGTGCCGCCACTGCGTCAATCAGGAATTGCGGCGTGTAGAACGCTGTCAGGACTGAAGACTTGATGCTTTCAACAAGCGAACGGCAAGCTGCCTCGTCACCCCCTGCAAGTGTCCTTAACGCATCCAGCAGACGGTTCAAAAGCCCTGCAACCCCTTTGTCAAGCGGTTTGTCCGTACCCAAGTCCAGTACATCCTTGATACCGCCGAAACCTGAATACTGCGCCAATACCTGTTTTTCCTCTTGCGTGGCTGTCCTGCCCTGTGTGCGGATAGCTACTGCTGTCTCTATGGCCTTGATGTTGGCCGATAATGATGTCAATTTGTTGTAACCCATGATTTAACCTATTTTTTTATTTCCCTTTTTTCGGCCCGTTTGCGGCCGCAGGGATTATTTTTCTGCCTTGAAAGGTGGCGGTGGACATCCGCCATGGCCGGTAAGGAAAAATACGCTCGACAGCCGGAGAGGAAGATTTTTCCGAGACCCCACGGGCAGAATGCCGGCATTGGCAGGAATGGAAACCGGCGGTTACCTTTGCTGAAAAATCCAATCCCCCGAGGTCGCACGGCGGAGAACGGAAGAGCAGCTACAAGAGGGATGGATAGAAAAGGATTGAAAACAGGCGGATGGAAAGATAGAAAAGGAAGATCTGAGGTAAAAAGGGACAGCGCATGGCAATGCCGTCGATAAAAAGGGACTTTGCCGTCGGCAGACCGAAGCCGGAACAGACCCTGCCGGCCCCCTGGTAAGGTCTGTCCGTGGATTATCAGTCAATATCGTAACCAATCATGAACTCGTCATTGATTAGCAGATAGTAATAGCCGTTGCCGCAATTCCGGTACTCCTTGCTGAATCCGGCAGCCATGTCGCCGTTTTCACGCGGCTCGCACCAAAGCGTACCGTCATAACCGCAAAAGTCGAAACGAAGCGTCGAGAATTTCTCCTTATTCCTCAGTGCCTGGCGGAACCGCTGCATATTCCAGCTTCCGCAATACTTCTCAATCGTGGAGAGTCGGATGCACTTTCCGTCAATAGCCGTTCCAGTGGTGATGCGGTTTTCGTACAGGGACTTCTCAAGGTCTGCTGCTGCAATCTTACGGAGCCAATCATTGGTATGAGTAGCAAGGCGTGCGAGCTTCTGGTATTTGAGAATCATTTTCCTGTCCATATCCTTTTCGTCCTCCTTTTCCTGTGACGGGTAATAAATTTTTTCTATGCTGTTCCAATCTGAAAAAATGTAGCCATGCTTGCGTTTGCCTTTCGCAATAATACCGACGACGTTCTCCCTGCCACGGTTGATAAACAATTTTCTGCGTTCCCCGTAAATTCTGACATACAAGACCGGCGGGTTCTGTTCGTTACGGAGATATTCTTCTGCCGGATGCATTGTTGCTGCTGTTGTGTCCATACCTGTATTTTTTTAGTTGTTAATTTCCCTTGGTTCGAGCCGCTTCGGACTCTCATGCCGGGATTGGAGTTTTCAAGCAATGAAGACTGTGAAAGCGGACGACAAAAGCAGGTAAAGCGGCTGCGGATTTTACGGAATACCCCAATCTCCGATTTGCGGAAGGCTGCCGTCAAATCCGTACCCGGTTAGCATAGCGGTACCTGCCGGTTCGGACCGACCAGTAAATTCGCGAAGAAAATCAATGCCGGTGAGGAGTACCGTATGTGAGGCGTAACAGGAAATGAATCGGAACATGTGACGGTACAAAAGGAAGCCGCCCTGCGGGTAAAAAGGGAAAATCCGGCAACGGAGGAATATAAAAGTGATACGGGGCTTCAAAAAACAGACGGATATGCTGTCTGCATATCCGCCCTGACTGTGTTTCAAAGTTCGGGAAGTGTGCCTGTCTTGACTTTCTTCCCGTCGCAATAGAGTTCGATTGTACCAGGTATGAACCCCATTTCGCCGAAAGCTATGTTTCTGACATAGTCCCGGTACTCCTTTCCCGAGAAATTCTTACCGCTAAGGTTGTTGAAAAACATGCGGATGCTGAATCCGTCTTCACTTGACAGTATTGTCCTTCCGTCCTGTCTGATTTCTTCTTTCATTTCTTTTAGCTTTAATAGTTTGAAAATCCGTTTTTCTTATTTCCCTGTTTTGGGTTGCAGGGCCGTATTCACTACTTTTTGAGGCATGAAAGGACAAAGCAGGCCGCATAATAAACCAAGTGCGGACAGGAAACCGGCCGAAAGGTTCTGTTTCCGCCATCCGAATACAATGTCGCTTGGCGATTATGCGCTTTGTCCTACATTCGCCGATCAATAAAGTGTGAAGTACACAAGCCCCTGCGGTAGAACAAGTGCAACAGCGAGAAAGTAGGCAAAAAAATCAGTGCAAAATATTGTCCTTCAATAAATTGATATAATCTGGAAATTTATTATATTTGCACTGCGTAAAAATACGCACTCCACTGCGTAAAATGTAAGACTATGTATAAAAGAGCTGAATATCAGATAATTAAAAACAGAGTTGAAGAACCGAGAAAGTTCATTCAGGTCGTGATGGGTGCCCGTCAAATCGGGAAATCGACGGTAGTAAAACAGGTATTGAAGGATATATCCATTCCGTACCAGCTGTTTTCAGCAGACAACGTACCGGCTACGAACAGTGCATGGATAACCAACTGCTGGGAGGCAGTGCGCAGCCTTAAAGAAAACAACGGATGGGAAGAGGCCGTCCTGGTGATAGACGAAATACAGAAGATATCCAACTGGAGCGAGGCCGTAAAAAAGGAATGGGACGATGACACATTTCATGACCGCAACATCAAGGTGCTGCTTTTGGGCAGCAGCCGCGTGCTGTTGGAAAAGGGTCTGTCGGAATCTCTTGCCGGAAGATTCGAAGAGATACGCATGAGCCACTGGAGCTATACGGAAATGAGGGACAGTTTCGGTTTCTCAATCGATCAATATCTCTATTACGGAGGCTATCCCGGCGCGGCTTCACTTATCGGTGACGAAGACCGTTTCCAGCAATACATACAGTCCGCCATTATCGAGGCAACCATCAACAAAGACATCCTGATGGACACTCCCATCAGCAAGCCGGCGTTGCTGCGGCAGACTTTTGAACTGGGTGCGGCCTACTCAGGCAACCTGCTGTCGCTGAACAAGATGCTCGGCTCCCTTCAGGACGCCGGCAACACGGCCACACTGGCCGGTTACATCAACCTGCTGGAAGAGAGCGGACTGCTATGCGGATTACAGAAGTACAGCATTGATACGGCCAGAAGAAAAGCCAGCATTCCGAAGTTCCAGGTGTTCAACAATGCACTGAAAACGGTGTACAACCCTATATCATTCGAACAAGCCCTGCTTGACCGCCGAGCATGGGGACATATATTTGAATCCGGTATCGGAGCTTACCTTGTAAGTCAGGGATTCGTCCACCGGTTTGAGGTATTCTACTGGAGAGAACGAAACGATGAAGTGGACTTTGTCATCCGCAAGAAAGGCATAACAATAGCTATCGAAGTAAAAAGCAATGCCGAAAAAAGGACGGACGGTCTGAATAAATTCAAGGAACTGTTCACACCACAGGCCTCGTTTATTGTTGGCGACGGCGGCATCAGCGTAGAAAATTTCCTCTCGATGGATATCAGGAAACTATTCCAAAGCCCCCGATAAGACAAGTATGCTTGCGAGATTAGTATTCACGCTTTTATGTGCGCTTGTGTGCATCCTATTCTACGTCATAGGATTCTGGCGGAAGAAAGCCGGTGATGCAGCCTTTGCCGCCGCACGAGCCGCCATAGACGAGAAAGAGCGTGATCAGTATTGCCGACTATCCGTATTGGCTGGGAACAGGAATGCCTGCCGCATGTTCTTCTTTTCACATACGGACATTTACGAGAACCACCAACCGCTGAAACCGTACAGCTTCCGGGGGATGAAAGTAACCTTCTACGGCTACTATTACCCGGCACGCCATGAGAAGTTGCTGAACAACAGACAATGGATGTTCTGCCATGCGCTATTCAGATTCAAGGACGGTGAAATCCACGGAGTGAGATTCTTCAAATCCTGCATGGAAGCCCTGCATCTTGAAGAAGAGAACCTGCATGTCATGTTCATGCCGTGCAGCAGCCGTGAGAAATACATCCGCCGCTTCAGACGGCTGGACGAATATATATCCACGCATTGCCCGCAGATGACCTCGGGACTGAACGATGTGGTGATAACCGGAACACGCGAAAGCCTGCACAAGATGAAAGGCGGCAAAAAACGTATTCTCAAACGGAACTATAGCATCACCGGCGATGTAGAAGGAAAAAATATCGTCATCGTGGACGACGTGATGACAACCGGGCAGAGCGTATCCGAGTACAAGAAAGAGATAGAACGGCACGGCGGACGGGTAACAGCCGCCATCTTCTATGGGAAGACGGTGGAAGTTCCGCCGCTTTTTTTACTAAGAATGCACGTCTGGTATATTCAGGTAAAATGCCTACTGAAAACGAGGAAAAGATGAAACAGCGGCATAAGCATGAAGCCTTAAAATGCCATTACAGGTCTCTCAAAGCCCTTACACATTCATACTTAATATTTTTGATGTGACGGAAAAGAATCCGCGGGTCGATACTTTTTCCGTTAAGCTTGCAGGTAATATGCAGATGTTCGCCCGTACTGCGCCCCGTAGAACCGGTTATTCCGACTGGTTCTGCGGAGGTTACTTGTTTTCCTTTACCCACCAAAATACCAGGAAATTGGGAAAACGTAGAAAAAAGCTTTTTTATAATACATAATTTATTTAAGTTAGCATTTATGTTTAATCATCTAATTGATTGTTTTAAATTAAATTCTTTACGAAAAGATTGTGGAATTTATATTTTTTCATAACTTTGTAAAAAGTCAAAAACGCGACTCAGTTTAAAATCTCGGCTAAGCCACGTAAGTATTGTAGAGATTGATAAGGAGTTAAATTATGAAAAAAACATTACTTTTCTTATTTGTGTCATTAATAGGAGGAACAATGTATTCTCAGTCATTAGAAAATGAAGAAACATTTTCTAATTCTATTAATCAAGACGAACAAAAGATTGTATCTACGTTTTACGGTTCAAAGGCTTCTTCAAATGCTAATAATCCTTGTAAAGGGGCAACAACTCGAGTTTGTGGGAAAATTGAATCAGAGTTAATTACTGCCAATTCTGGACAAACCTTGGTTGTGCAACAAATAAAAGATGCAGATGGTATTGTAATATCAAGTTCTAATTATTTTGTTGCAAAACCACTCAAAGAGGTTAAAGAAAGTATTAGAATGCAAACTATAAGTTTAGGTGGAGTATTAGAAGACAAAATAGAGGAATAAATATGAAATGGGTATTATTTTTTTTGATGTTTCCTTTAATTTCTTTTGCTCAAAAAGTTGATTATATTAAGGAAATGGAAAATAATGACCTTCAAATTAGACAGAAGCCTTCTACAGAAGTGCTTCTGTCTAATTTTTTAAGGTCAACAGGTATTGAAGAAGATACAATCTATGCAATTTTGTATACTCCAGCTGAATGTTATCGATGTGAAGCTGCTATTCCTGCATTTTACAATAAACTTAAAAAAAATAGTTTACATAATAAAATGCTTTTGATATCAGCATATACAGATTCGGTTGCTGCGGCAATGTACAATAAAAAGAATGGGTATAAATCTGATTATTATTTATATGACACCAAATTAGAATATAAAAGAATATTCAGTTTCAATTCAGTAGCTATGTATGGACTTTATATTATGAAGATTTGTCCTAAAACAGGAATACTCCTTACTGGAGGCCAATATACATTATTGGGAAAAGAATTTATTAATCAATTAGTTGCTTATAAAAATAGACTATCTCCACATTTATATCCAGGTGATACAGAGAAAGAATATCAAATTAAAACCATCGAGGACAATACAAAATATTATCCTTGGAAAACTGAAGAATATATAATAGAGACTAATAAAGATTTTTTCATCTCAAATATATATGATATTCCTAAAATTGAAAATGGCAATCTGTTTTTTACCGATATGCTGAATAATGGTGTAATGCTTTTTAAGTTAAAAGATAACAGATATATTTACAGGACTCTTTTTCAGGTAAATGATTATGAAAAAAAGAGGTTTGTATCAGTATCTGATCAACAATATAAAAATTTAGTTGCAGCTGGACAAGTCTTTAACATAGCATTATCATCAAATATGATTGATGATAAGCATCTTGCAATTTCTTATTCTTTGCCTAAAATACTTGAGGAAAAGGTGGATGGCATTATTAATTTAAGCTTTTATAATGCTCCAGCAATATTAATCCGAAATATAGAAGATTTTCAATCAGAAGAGATGATAACACCGGATTTCAATTTAAGTAATTCTGATTATTTCTATATGCATTTTTCATTTGATATTTTTAATAATAAATTGTGGGTTGGTTGTGAAAAACTTACATGGCCTATGGATGGATTTGAAAAAGAAGATATTGAAGGAAATATTGAAATAAATCCATTTGATGAACGATTTTATGATACGTTTAATCCAATTATAGCATCTTTTGATATAAATAGCGGCAAATGTAATGGTCATTATGGAGATTTAGATGAGAGTCAAAGAAAAAGTAGAACTGGATATTATTTTTTGAATAATGTATTTGCACATTATAAAGATAATTACCTTTATGGCAATGGATATACTGGAAAACTTTATCTGAATAGTAATACTGATACTACGACTACATGTTATGAGGTTTTTGATGTAAATTCTTCGCAGTTTGCCGTTCCTGATTCATCTAAATTTTATAAACTTGAATACGGCAGTTTGTATGATTCAAATTTTAGCAAATGCATAACTGCTGTAAAAATGAACGACAAAGAAATTTGTTGTTTAGTAAAACATGGCAAACCAAGATCTGATAATTTCAATAATGATAGATACTCATTTGTCATTATTAATAGGATTTCAGGAAAAAGACAAGAACGTTTTTTACCGGTTATTGATTCAAGAATAAAATCCTTAGGATATGGTATCATGAACGAGCAAAACGAATTCAACCCATTCATATTCATAAAAGAGGAAAATGATTACAAAATACTTAAGTTACACTGATTCTTTATATTAAGAATAAACTTTTATCTACTGTCCATATAGGATATGATAGAGTTATATATTTAGTAATTCCATATTTATTAATTCTGCCACACATTCCTTTTGTATATCAATAACATAATTTAGAATTATTTGCGGGTCGATACTTTTTCCGTTAAGCTTACACGTAACGTGTAGATGTTCGCCCGTACTGCGCCCCGTAGAACCAGTTATTCCGACTGGTTCTGCGGGGCTTACTTGTTTTCCTTTACTCACCAGAATCCGTGAAAGATGGCAATAACTGACCAGATAATTTCCATGACGCAGAACAACATATTTTCCAGAAGCATTATCCTGCCCGACTTTAACTACTATTCCTGGCATCATAGCCAGAACCTTCTCATTTCTGGCATGGAGATCAAGCCCTCCATGGAATCTTTTCTTTCCAGTGAAGGGATCAGTACGATAACCGTAAGGTGATGTCACCTTCAATGCCTTCAACGGAAGGCTTACACTCAAATATCTTTCAGTCCAAAACATTCTTGCCTCGTCCGCTTTTCCCGACATTTCAAAATTATCATGATCAACATTCCCTAACGATTCGACAGCATCAGTATTGTCCGTTGTCATCAATATATCTGATTTATAGGAATCATCCATCATCACAAGTGGACATGCTTGTGCATAAACAGACTCAGTAAAAATCGAAATTCCAATCAGACCAATCAATATAAATTTTCTCATGAAGCAAAGATAATGGAGATAAAATAACAGCTCCAATTTCAGCAAAACTATCTGATTAAAATATGATTATTTTAATATTAGAATATGATTACAAGGATAAAATCATACTTAAATCATAAAAAAGATATAATATAATCCTTTATATATCTGATAGTTTACCGCAATTATAGAATCATAATATATTTGCAGAGTATAATTATAATATGATATTAAAATATGAAAAAGAACTATTTCGAACTTACTGAATTACCTTATCAGGTGCTGTCAAAATTCGGGCTTAGCAGAGAAATGATAGAAGACCTTCCCATGCGTATATTGAAAGAAATATGCAACGGCAGACATTCACCGGTACTACCTGTACGTGTGACCGATGAAAACGGGCTGACTGCAGAAAGTCGTACCCGCTTTGTGTGTATCCGAAAGGATGACGGAACGACAGACGTAGTATTCTATCCGGTACTGAAATCATCGCCACTGGAACAATACCAACCGGAACAGCAAAAAGAATTATTGGACGGGAAAGCCATCATTGCAGATGTAATACAGGCTGACGGCAGACACGGAAAGGCTTTCGTGCAGATTGATCCGGGTACAAACCAGGTAATGTCGGTACCCACACCCATCATCGGGCGCAACCTTCAGGTTCTTGCAGAAGAGCTGCGTCTGGGAGCGGTGGAAATCAAGAGTATGCAACACGGAGATCCGCTTACTCTGCTGGTGGATGATGATACGGTTACAGTAGGCATCGACCTGACAACTCCGACCGGCATCCGATTCTGTTCCGGTGACGGACAAAAATGGAAAGAGCGTGACAAACGTGAATGGGACAAATACAACTTCGGTTGCTACGGATGCTGGATAATGGACGAAGACGGAAACCTGGACTATGTACCGGAAGAGGAGTACACAGAAGAACTGTGGAATGAACAGAAAAAAAGCGGAGAAAGAAACCGTGCGGCAGCCCTTCACAAATAAGTCAACACCATTAAATATTTGAATAGCGATGTCAGAACAAAAATATTATCCGGAAGATATTCTGGTAGAAAAAATGGAAAGCGGTGAATTTGGGTGGCTGGATTACGTCAACCATTATTCAGCTGAATGGCAGGAAGAATACAGCAGTTATTGCGAAGAGAACGGCCTTTCCATCGGAAATGAATCGGCAGCTGAGTTTGTCCGTCATAAAGATGCTGAACTTGAAGCTGCGATGGAAAACGGAGAAGCATAGAAAAACAACTAACAAAAGACTACACAACGGACTATGGCGATACGAACAAATACCAATCCACGGGAAATGGATCTGCAGCCCGAAATGCAAAAGATACTAATGCGTAACGGGATGCAGGCACATGTGGTGTCTGACGGTTCGGGTTACAGGCTGGTCGTTCAGGGACATGACTCACCTCTGCTGACCTACGCCATCACCGAACGCCAAATGCTGGCACTCACGGACTGGGGAACAAACACAGCAAACAAGAAAGCCTACAATGTATTTACCAGCATCGTAGGCAATGACTTTTATCTGCCCAAAAATTTTGTCCATGCCCGAAATGCCAACGGACGTGTGGCCATGGGACTGCATGGCTACAGGATAGGCATTGGAGAATACGGGCGGACTGCGTGGCCGCACATGCCACCTCCGTTTCTGGGGTGGACTCCACGCAACCAGTGGGGCTTTCATCTGCGCAGAGTTGGCGGCGACCTGTTCTATCCGGGCGGACCGGCTGTACCGGAACGATGGGACGGACGAATGAAACCCGGAGAGTTGCAGTCAGGCGGTTATGGCTTCTACTACAAGGGGAACAGGCAGGCCAACCCCCAGCTTGAACGGGACGTTCTGCAAGATCTTCAGGCTGTAATCACTCCGATGACAAGCCAGCCGAGAAGTACGGAGCCGGCAATACCATACCGAGAACTGATAACATCACCGGTATATTTTTCCAATGAGAAATGGCAGGAATGCCTGTCATCACATGGAATAATCATTGACCAGGATGCCAAAACTATGACTATTCAGTCGGAACGGGAGACGGTGGACATGGTCTATGACCTTTCGGAGGAAGAGACAGCCATACTGACCTCCAACTCGATAAAAGAGCATCCGACAGAAAAACGCATCAGCCTGATAAACGACATCATCAGTCCGGACTTTGCCGACAAGGTAAGCATGGAAACGCTGAACAGCAACAGCCGTATCGCAGTAGGCCTGCATCCTGATATACGTCAGGAAATTGAACAGGAGAACCAATTGCAGGAGAACACTTTCCTGCAGGAACAGCAAGTACAGGAGCAGCGGATGACAACGGATGTACAGGCTGCAGCCACAGTGGACGGACGTGACCTGACGCCGCTCAACGAAAAGATGGGCTGGTACAGGGAGGAAAGGAACGGACGTGAGGTAGAGGTTGGCGAAATAGCCGTACACCCTACTGAAACCGAGGGAAAGTTCCGAATGAGCGCCGTCATTAACGGACAGGTCGTGAGCCATGAGATAAGCCAGAAGCAATATGACAAGTTTCTTGCTGTTGATGACTATCACAGAATGAAACTGTTCTCGAAAGTGTTTGACGAAGTGGACATGAAAATGCGTCCGGAAGCCCGACAGGGACTTGGAGTGAAGATACTTGCCGCGTTGTCGGCAGGTACGGTGGTAGCTTCGGAAGTGGCACACAACCTGCGGTGCCATCATGCACCTGAAGTGTACACCGAGCATTACTGCGGCCCGAGGCCCTATTACAAACCGGGAGTTGACACTCCAAGGGATGTGGCAATACGTTATTTCGAAGCAGAAAAGAACCGGGAAATTACAGACATAAGATTAGGAAGGTAAAATATGAGAAACGGAGACCTTACATACGACGACTATCTGCGCAGACTGAATATTCAGGATGTGCTGATCGATGCGGGCTACCGTCTGAACAGGCGGGACGGCCTGCGCTACCCTTCATATGTCCGCACGGACAGCGAAGGGCGACGTATTCGTGGTGACAAGTTCATAGTGACAGCCAACGGACAATGTTGTTTCCAGCCACCGCAGCAGAAACTCTACAATATAATATCATTCATCAAGGAGCATCCGCAGCTTTTTGCGGAATACAGAACCGGTGTCTCGCCTGACAGACTGGTAAATCTGGTGTGCTGCCGTCTGCTCAACCACCCCATAGAGGAACGCAGCACCAGAATTATACAACCCAAACGTGATATCAGACCTTTTAACATCGATAATTACGAACTTCATAAATTCAACCCGCAAGACCGGGAAACCCAGAAAAGATTCTATCCCTACTTTAAGAATCGCGGGATAGATTTATATACACAATATGCATTCCACAGGTACTTCTTTCTCGCCACCAGCCATCGTGAAGACGGGGCAGCCTATACCAATCTTTCTTTTCCGCTAATCCAGCCGAAAGAACCGGACAAAACTGTGGGATTAGAAGAAAGAGGCCGTCCGCGCATGGATGGAAGCGGAAGCTACAAAGGAAAGGCAGAAGGGAGCAATTCGAATGAAGGAGTCTGGGCCGCCAGTCCTGCACAGACCAAACCGGCTGATGCAAACGACATCTACTGGTTTGAAAGCGCATACGACGCAATGGCCTATTACCAGCTAAACCAGAAAACAAACAGGGATTTGAGAAAGGCCGTGTTTGTATCTACCGGAGGTTCACCGAGCCGCCAGCAGTTCAGAGGAATGTTTGAAGCAACACCACAAGCTTCGCACCATCTTTGCTTTGACCGTGACCGTGCAGGAAAAATCTATGCAATAACCTTTGCCTTAACCCATGCCGGGATGGAATTTACCAGCTTTACCCCGGAAGCGGACCTGCTTATAATTCAGGAAAACGGCAAAGGAAATCCACGTCATGAAATAAAGCTGGAACCCTTTGACTTCGACAAGATAATCAAAGCATTTGTGAAACAGGAAGAAGAGCCGGCTATTACAAACGAGACGGAAAGAAGGTCTGATTCCTTGAACCCTCGCTCTATAGCCCGTATCATCTATGAGCCGGCAGCTGACGGCTACAAGGACTGGAACGACCAGCTGCTTGACCTGGGGAGGCCAATAGAAGAAAAGCAGGGCGAACTTCAGGAGATAAGCGGTAAAGCCACTCTGAACCGCGCTTTGGCTGCATTGCCGGAAGTCAATCCTGAACATATCCGTACCGGGACGTATGACGAAGCGGATTATAAGGCGGTACGACAGAGAATTGAGCGTGCGGACAAAATCATATTCTCCTTTGAAACCCAAGATCAGGGTATGCCCGAAAAAGGTTTCCAGGAGATGTACAAAATAAGGGAAGAACTATCCCGCCTGGAAAACGAGATATCCGATTCCTTATCAGAGATAAAAGAAAACAACCAACCACGGTTTCACCGATAAACAGAGCCAGCCTATGCAAATGACACATTACGATATCATCAACTTCCGACCGCATCCGGTGCAGTTTGTCATCAATGAACTGCCGCTGATGTCGGTCTGTGTTGCTGGACTGATATACGGAGGTATGGAAAACATGCCTCTCGTAAGCATGGCGACCACAATATCTGCACTTGCACTTCTTGTACTGCTTTACCGGTACATCTATCTGCGCAGAATACGTTATGATATAACAGCCGAACAGCTAGTATGCGAGCGCGGTATTCTGCTAAGAAAGGTGGATTATATGGAACTGTACCGCATCGTGGACTTCCAGGAGAAACAGAGTATCCTACAACAGATATGCGGACTGAAAACGGTAAGCATCCTCTCGATGGACCGGAACACGCCACGGCTTGACCTGCTGGGAATGAAACGCAGTGACAGAATCGTGACTCTGATACGCGAACGTGTGGAATACAATAAACGAAAAAAGGGAATATATGAGATTACCAATCATTAGCATACTGATGGCACTTGCCATTATAGTTCCACAGGCGCTCCATGCACAGGTAGCTGCTTCGAATCCTCTGGAATGGATGGCATTGGCCGAGGGCAATGACCTGATAAACGGACAGATAGAAAAGCAGATTAAGGGGCAGACACAGACGGCACTGCTACAGAATACGATAGCGGCAGAGTTCAACCGCATCCATCAGTGGGAGAAACAGTACAACAGCTATCTGAAAACCGTAAACGGCTATGCATCGTCGCTGAAAGCCTATACCCATCTGTACAACGACGGTGTGCGGATATTTCTTACTCTGGGAAAACTTGGCAAGGCCGTTCGTGACAATCCGCAGGGAATCGTAGCCGGAATGAGCATGAACAACCTGTATATAGAGACGGCAACCGAACTGGTGTCTGTGTTTACGCTGCTGAACGATGCTGTGGCCAAGGGGGGAACAGAGAACATGCTGACCGGAGCAGAGCGCAGCAAGACACTGTGGGCACTGAACGACAAGCTGTCGGCTTTCAGCCGAAAGCTGCATCTGCTCTATCTGAGTGTACGCTATTATACACTGAATGACGTGTGGAACAGCGTGACGGCAGGAATGATAGAACGGAATAACGGAGAAGTGGCCCGGACAGCCATGTCGCGCTGGAGAAGGGCTGCTGCCATGACACGATAAAACAAAGCAAGATGGACAGGATAATATTAATAATGGCACTTCTGCTGTGTATTGGACTGTCAAAAGTCCGGGCGCAGAATGACCCGGTACTTGCCGGTATGATACTGCTGTACACAGAGAAATCGGAAAAGGAACTGAAGAACCAGGAGAAGGTTATGCTGATGCAGACAACCGGACATATCTGGACCAAGGAAGAAGTGGAAGCCACGACCAACCTGCAGCGTGAGTTCAACAACTATCTGGACTCGTTCCGCTCGATAGTCAGCTATGCGGCACAGACATACGGATTCTACCACGAGGTATCCAAACTGACAGACAATATGGGTGATTTCAGCCGGCAACTGGCAAGGAACTCTCCGAACGCCGTAGCCGTGGCCCTATCAGCCAGAAGGAATGCCATATACAGGGAACTTATACTGAACAGTGTGGAAATTGTAAATGACATACGGTCTGTCTGTATTTCCGACAACAAGATGACCGAAAAGGAACGGATGGAAATCGTGTTCGGCATCCGTCCGAAACTCAGGATGATGAACCAGAAGCTGCAACGGCTCACGAAAGCCGTGAAGTACACAACGCTTGGTGACATCTGGCTGGAGATAGATGAAGGTGCACGGCCGGTAGCAGATAAGCGGGACATTGTGGAAGCGGCAAAAAAACGTTGGAAACAGGCAGGAAAGAATGTAAGACCTTAATATACGGAAAGATATGGGATTTTGGAACACTTTATTAAAATACGGCGGCAAGGCTGCCAAAGGAGCCGGAAAAGCCGCAGTTGCAACCGGGAAAAGTGCCGGGGAGGCGGTACTTCACCCCACAAAGACTCTTCGCGGAGCCGGTCAGGCAATTAAGACCGCCACCGTGGGTGGTGCCGTGGGGTATGTAGGCTGGGAAAAGCTGACATCGGACAAAAGTGTAGCAAGAATCGTGAGCGAAGCTGTAGTAGGCAAAAATGCTACGGATACTCTTGCTGGAACGACCGAGGAGATGAAAGCCCTGAAAGAGAAAGCCGGAGCAGCAATGGATACTGTAACAGAAGCTGTATCCGGACTTGACGGAAAACTTGACGGAGTATCAAACTTCCTGAAAGAAACAACAAGCGGAGGACTTGGAACGATGATAGGAAATTTTTTTGGCAATCTGGGACGCGGAAACGTATCAGGCCTGAGTATCGCAGGGCTGGTAGCGGCCGCATTCCTTGTATTCGGCCGTTTCGGATGGCTCGGCAAAATTGCCGGTGCACTGCTGGGAATGATGCTTATCGGTAATAATTCGGGTATTACCCGTATGTCCTCACAGGAAAGTGCCGTAAGGGTGCAACCGCAAGTCGCACCGGAAGAAGAGCAAGTGCGACCGGGGGGCATGAGAAGATAGGACTAAAAAACAATACAAGATATGAAATATACAGAAGAAATGATCCTGCACTCGAAAAGCGGCTACTGTATGCCGTTTGAGGAAGCACAGGGAAAAGATGTGGAAATGTCGCTTGGATATGGCGAACAGGTACATCCGACAACTGGAGAAAAGTTCTTTCATCACGGCATTGACTTCAGCGTGCGCTGCCGGATGCTGTCAGCCCTTGCGGACGGTATCGTGTCGGGCGTGTCCAACAATCCGGTACACGGTATCTGTCAGACCATCCGATATGGCGGCTACGAAGTGACATACGGACATCTGTCGAATGTGTTCGCCCAGTTCGGGCAGCGTGTAAAAGCCGGACAGACAGTGGCACTTAGCGGCGACCTGCTGCATCTGGAAACCCGCTTTAAGGGAGAAGAACTGAATCCGCTAGAATTTCTGACCATGCTGTACGGAAACATCCGGGCAGCCAGACAGGCAACCGGCAGCGCGGCAGACTTTGACGAGGAAGGAATGACCGTAGCAACCGACTATGAGAATGACAGAGAGGAAATAGAAAAACTGATGCTCCGCTTCCTTCCCCTTTATATGGAAGACCTGAGATCAGGTGCATATACACTACCGGAGCATACGGAACAGAGCCTACGTCATCTGTTCACCATGGGAGCCGTAAAGGAGTATTTCTATGAGAGAATGCCCAGCCTGGCCAATCCTCTGGGACTCGGACACAGAGCCCTTCCACTGGCCGGCAAGGTACAGAACCTGCTTATCGGGGATTTTCTGAACTATCTGGCACTCAGACACGAAATATTTCTAAGTACGACTGATGAGGGCTTAAAAAAAAACTCCGTAACGAAGCAGTAGCCAGCGGAGGAGTAATCGATCCGCTGGCGGGTCTGGATATAGATATCCAGAGTTTCGACATCCCGAGAATAGTTTCTGTATATCCTGACAGGTTCGGCATACGCTGGTGGACAAAGGCATGGTTCAACAACCATGATGAAGGAGAAGCTTCGGTGGAAATCGAACGTGAACAGGCAGTTCGTTTCCTGCAGGACAACATAGAGAAGGACAAATGGCTGGAAGAATATTTTCCAAGACAGATGGAAGTATATCACCATGCCATCGAGCAGACCAAGGAGCAACTGCTCAAACAGATAAACATGGTATAGCGAAACAATGACAAGATATGGACGGAATCAATAGCAGACGGTTTGCGGAAATGGAGGCTCTCACGGGCAGTTATTTCCGCTGTTACCTGGTACCGGTAATGAATGAAACACAGGCTTTTCTCAACCGTAAGCAGGTCGAGGAAATGAAAGAATACTCGACCTCTGCCAGCGGTATTCTCAGTATGATGGCGACTGCGGGACAACCTTTAGGAGACCCGTACCAGACACTCAAACTGACGGGCGAATGGAACTCAAAGACTACGGAAGAGTATATAGGAATGTGTAAGGAACGCATCCTGGCCTCGGATGATATCCAGCGTGACCTGGCCTGTATGGCCGGGCAGTGGCGTGAAACCGTAGTGGCTGAAATAGGACGTGAACGTTATGATGCCCTTTCGGAAAAACTGGGATGCGACCTGGCGTATGCCTATCTGGATTACCGCTTGGACCGGCTGATGGTGGACAAACTGGTGAATGACCGGAAACCCAAATCATCGGCCGAGTACATTATCCGAAAGGCTGGACAATCGAGTCTGCTGGGACTGGCACAGACACTGGAACGTTCGCCACTGGCTGAAGAGATTGAATCACGCAGCGAGGCAGCCTATCATCCCAGTACGCTGGAAAAAGGTGTCGGAAATGTACTGGGTGCTTCGGCAGATGCCATTATGCTGGGAGGTGCCGGATCGTGGGCTTCGCTTGCCAAATTCGTGGGTGTGGATGTGGCACTGACTGCTGCAGCTGACAGTCTTGTTCCAGAAACTCCACGGGAACAATCCGTAGAGGAATGTATCAGCAAAGGTGTGTTCGGAAAGGAGAACAATGTATTTGATATGTTCCGCAAAGAAGCGACCATGATTCCAGCCAAGGACAATAAACTTATTGCCCAAGTCAACGGACAGCTGAGAAATAAAATACCTGTCATCAATTTCAGTTTTATGGATTGGAGCAAGAAAGAAAATGAAAAGCCGGCATGGATGAAGAACTACAGTATGCCGGGAAAAGAACGCAAAGAGCAGTACAAAGATGTTCCGCTGGTAGTAGCTCCCGGATATGAGGATGCCTATCTGAAAGAACAGGAAATGCTGAAGGACAACACGGAAAGCGAAGTAAGGGAACAGACAATGAAAAATACGGAAACACCGACAAGCGGATACAACGGACAAAATGTGAAAGACGACGAAGCTGCCATCGGGACACGGGAAGAAACGGAAGAACAAGCTGAACATACCAATACAAACGGCTGGGACGGGCTTTTGCGCTCATTCGGTCTTGACGGAATGGGAAAAGTGGCCGGTAACCTGGGTTATATCATAGCCATGCTGCCGGATATGCTGCTGGGGCTCTTTACGGGCAAGACGAAATCCCTCGGACTGAAGGACAACCTTTTGCCGATAGCCAGTATCGTAGCAGGACTGTTTGTCCGGAACCCGCTGCTGAAGATGCTGCTCATGGGACTTGGCGGTGCAAATCTGCTGAACAAGGCCGGCAAGGAAGCACTGTCAAACCAACAGAGCGAAGTTGACGGATATCCACGTAGAGAAAGCGGAAACGTACAATACAAACGCTATGCGGACGAACCATTGAATCCACGTATCGTAAATCCGGTATTGCAGGGCTGCACGCTGATTGCCACGATAGACCGTGTTCCCTGTACCATACAGATCAGTCCGACAGTAGCGGATGCCTACCGTAGCGGCGCAGTGCCCCTGAACACACTGGCCAATGCCATACTTGCCCAAAGCGACAGGCTGCGTCAGATGGCTGCGGAAAACTACGACAGCGGACAACAGGAAACTGCGGCCAGAAGCAGAGGTATCCAGTAAGAACTACGTAAAAATAAACAACACAAACACATCCAAATATGAAAGAAAAGTCGCAAATAGAGAAGAATGCCGCACAAAAGCAAATAGAACTGCTTTCATCGGCATTGAGTGGCGCTTCGGAAGCCGACGGCCACTGGCTCAATGCTGCCGGCAAGCACTATCCGAGACTCTATCCGCAAGGAGTTTCGGCCAGTCCGTTCAACGCCTTGTTTATGGCTCTGCATTCGGACAGCAAAGGATGCAAGACAAATCTATTTACCCTATACACCGATGCCAAGGCACGCGGTACATCGGTAAGGGAACATGAGCAGGGTGTACCGTTTCTCTACTACAACTGGAACCGCTACGTGAACCGCAACAATCCGGAGGACATCATCACCCGACGTGATTATCTCCTGCTGGAGCCGAAAATGAAGGAACAGTACAAAGGCATTCACAACAGGGAGATTCGAACACTGTTCAACATCGATCAGACGACATTCCCTTATGTGGATGAAAGAGGCTATGACATAGCACTGAAAACAGACGGCGGGATTACAGAGAATGGATATTCGGAATCCGACGAACGCAAACTACACATCCGATTCAACGACTTCCTGCTGAAAATGCGGGACAATCTTGTTCCTGTACGTTCGGACGGAAGCGGTATGCCTCACTATGAGACAGACCGTGATGCGGTGTATATGCCCCGCCAGCGAGAGTTCAAGCATTACCATGACTATGTACAGGAAGCTTTGAGACAGATAGTGAGTGCCACCGGACATCAGCAGAGGCTTGCACGCGAAGGTATGGTGATGAAAAACGGTATGCCACCTTCGGAAGATGCATTGAAACAGGAAAGGCTGGTGGTAGAAATAGCATCCGGAATCAAGATGCTTGAACTTGGCCTGCCTGCACGACTGACGGAAGAAAGCAGGAAGATGGTGGACTACTGGAACAGGGAACTCAAGGAGAATCCAATCCTGATTGACGCATTGGAAAGTGACGTGAACAACGCCCTTGAGGTGATTCACAAAGCGGAAAAAGGCGAAAAAATAGAATATGCCACCTTGCGCAACAGACAGAAGACAACCGACCTGCGCGACCAGCTCCCGAAGCACTACTTTGTAGCAGATGAAATCAGCAGATACCCAAGCAAGGAAGACAAGAACATCGTGCTTGTCATAGACCGTCAGGGCAAGAAGGCCGACGTGGTACTGCCTGCAGGAGCTTCAACGGAAGTGGATAATGAGGTGCCGGGCATGAACAAGACACGTATCGAGCGTGCGCTCAGGCTTGAAGGCATCGAAAGCGTACGTTTCTTCAACCCTGACGGTGCCCTGGGATACAGGCCTGACGATGCATATTTCGCAGAAAAACAGGTATCGCTGGCCCGTCTGAAGAACTGGACAATGGAAGTCCTCTCTACACTGGACGTAACTCCAGCCGTAAAACAAGCCAATGAAAAATGCTTTGACAAGATACAGATGGTGCAGGACGACAAGAACCGCTGGGCCCTGTATCTGAAACCGGAGAACGAACCGGGATACAGCGTTTATCCGGACAAGGAGGACGTAAACCGTTTCTTCACCACGCTGAAACAGGCAATGGATGACATTGACAAGGTACGCATGGAACTGGCACACAAGTATTATGCGCTGGCTGAGATTAAACCAGACCTGAAGGTTGATCTGTTCAGCACAGAGACCAGGGACATAGACCTGAACCGCATACAGAGAGTCTGCGTATTTAAGACGAAGAAAGACGGTATCCAGTGTGCGGCTACCATAGACGGTAACCGTATGCAGCCGAGAAGCCTGACTCCGCAGCAGTGGCAACGCATGTGGCTGGCAGAGGACAAGAACGAGTATAAACGCAATCTTGCCGCAACGCTGTTTGCAGACATACTGCAACAGGGACAGACACAGGACGAACATGCCGGAGAGAAACAGGAAAAGGATGCCGAAAGACAGCAGACTGCCGAGACCACAAAAGACAGTGCTGAAAAGACGGTACAGAATGAAACGTCTGCACAACGGGAATCCTGGGACAGGATAAAGGCAAAACATCCTGATGCCCTGCAATTGGTACGGAAGGGTGACTTTTACCGTATGTACAACGAAGATGCAGAAAAGGGTGTCAGCATACTGGGAATTACCCTACAAAAGCTTTCGGAAGGAGGTGAACGGGGATTTGCACAATCGGCAGAGTTTCCTTATCACAAACTGGACGATTACCTGCCCAAGCTGATCAGGGCCGGAGAACGTGTAGTCATCTGTGATGCACCGGAAATGGAGAAAGCAAGAAGCAGCAGACCAAAAACCCAGTCTGCCCAGCTGACAGACAAACTGCCTGAGCGGTTTCTGACAGCCTGCATGGAATTTAAGGCCCAACAACCTGAAGTCATAGCCCTATTCAGGCATGAAGGCAAATATTATGCTTATATGAACGATGCGGAAACCATGGCAAGAGAATTAGGCCTCCCTCAAAGCAAGGGGGAACGTCCGGAGTACAATTCGCAAAAACTCATTCTGATGTTCGATGCTGACATCAAGGAAACCGAACAGTATATAACGGAATTGAAAAAAGCGGGATTGTCCGTAAGTGTCATAAACCCTACCGAGATAACCCGACAGGATGAAGAGAAACAAACGGCAGAAGAAATGAATGACAATGAACAACGTACAATATTAAAGAGATAAGAATATGGCAGGTAAAAACAAGGAATATGCAGACAAGTATGCAGAGTATGCCATGGAGCAGATGCGCCGCTACGGCATTCCTGCATCCGTAACACTAGCCCAGGGTATTCTGGAGAGCAGTAACGGACAGAGCCGACTGGCACTGAACGAGAACAACCATTTCGGGATCAAGGCTACGCCTGACTGGATTGCACAGGGTGGCCGTTACGGTCTATACACGGACGACAAACCTAATGAAAAATTCTGCAGCTATGACAATGTAGGTGAATCATTCGAACATCATTCCAGGTTCTTGAAAGAGAACAGCCGCTATGGCGAGTGTTTCAAACTCAACCCGGATGATTATAAAGGATGGACAGAAGGCATAGCAAAAGCCGGATATGCAACCGGAGGAAACTACGCAGCTACACTACAGAAAATCATTGAACAGAATGGTCTTGACAAATACGACCGTCAGGTCATGCAGGAAATGGCCGCACAGGGAAAAACATTCGGGATAGAACAGAATCCTTTGCGCAGCGAGGAAAAAGCTGGAATGGCAGAAGAGTATTCGTTTCCGGTGGAACGCAAAGAGTTTCTCTTTGTAACATCGGCCTTCGGTATGCGCCAGGATCCGATGAACAAGGAGAAGCAGCAGATGCACAAAGGACTTGATATACGATGCAAAGGTGATGCAGTACTGGCAACGGAAAATGGCGGAAAAGTAGTGTCGGTGAACAATAATGTGAACTCCGCCGGGGGAAAGACGGTAACAGTAGAATACAGCAGACCGGACGGTAACAAGGTACAATGTACCTACATGCACCTGAGCGACATTACCGTAAAAGCCGGTGACAGCGTAAATGCAGGACAACGACTCGGTACTTCCGGCAATACGGGAAGCAGAACAACCGGCGAGCATCTGCATTTCGGAGTGACAAACATATACAGCAACGGGACGAAACGCGAGGTGGATCCGGCAGCCTATCTGGCAGAGATTGCCCAGAAAGGAAATATCAAACAGCAGGTGATGTACAACGGAAGTGACCTCTTGGCCAAGTACAGGGATAACGAGAACATTAACACTGACAAGACCATGGCACCTGATGCCTGGATGAAAAAACTGCTGTCCTCGGAGGATAGCGGTGTCGGTATATCGGGTTGCAATGATCCCATCGTAGAGATGGCTATGACCGCTTTCACATCCCTGATGCTTTTAGCTGCACAGATAGATGCGAAGAGTGAAGAAGAACAGAATGCCGCAATCTCTGCAGCTATGGACAGGCGCAGAATTGACCTGACATCCCTAATGCCGGGCATGAAAACTTGCGAACTGAGCATAGAAGAAAACGGCAAGGCCATCCTGAAAGCGGATAACGGGGAACTGAAAATATCCCGAGAACTGACATCAGCCGAGTTGAGCCGACTGTCTGCAGTATTAAACAGCAACGAGCTTTCGGAAGAAAGCAAAAGGATGCGGGTGACCGGACTGCTGAATACCGTGATTCTTTCGGAAGCCGCCTCCCGGAATTTCGAGCAAGGCATGTCGCAACAGCAGACACAGGCGGAAACCATGAAAAGATAGATATGACAAACACATAACAGACATGACAAAACGCGTGGTGATAACAATAAGCAGATGTTTACTCGGACTATCCGCATTGGCAATGCATATTATGGTATGCCAAAGGCTGGTCGGCTGGATCGGTACGGCTGTCATCGTAGCCGTACAGGTGGCCATCGCCGTATGGATAGTCTATATAAAAATACGTGCCCCCGATTAGGCTGAATCATTGCAGCATTCAACATCAATATTCAGCATTCAGCACATACATGGTCTGTGGACATGTAACACTAATAAACAAGACACTTTATGATCAAATGCAATGTAACGGTATGCGGCTTAATCAGCCGTGATGCCATCCTCAGAAACGGGAAAGAAGGGAAACAGTTTGTCAGTATGACCGTACAGACCACCATTCAGGGAAAGGACGGCCAGGGCGGAGCAGTGGAAATCAGCGTCAGCATGGACGGAACACAGAAAGAAGCAGCGCGTCTGCGAAACGGTATGCGTGTAAAGGTAACAGGCATACTGGTACCGAAGCACAGGGGTGACAAAACGTACTTCAACCTGTCGGCAGAAAGTATAGTACCAGCCGGAGCAGGCGACACAGACAGCCTGCAGGGTGAACTCACATTCCGCGGCAAAGTGGGAAAAACAGTTGATGAACGAACTGACAAAAACGGCAAACCGTTCTTCAGCTTTTCAGCTTTCAGCGCAGAAAAGGTAAATGAGAATTTCGAATACTTGTGGGTAAGATTCTTTTGCTTTGACAAGCAACGAGAAGCATGGTTACAGCCTTCTACCAAGATAGAGGCAAAAGGTGAAATTGATTTGTCCTGGTATAACGGCAAGGTTGATATTACATGCCGTTGTCAGGAGGTAAACCAGTATGTACCGACACCAAACAATAACTGACGATGATATGGCAAGTTACAGGAAACGCAATACAGACGGCCCCAACAGCGAAGACAAGGCTCTTGACCTGTTCGCTGAAATGATGATTGAAAAGCTGGAGACCATCGGTAAGGACTGGAAGAAGCCCTGGTTCACCGAGGGGGCACTCCAGTGGCCCCGTAATCTTTCCGGCCGTGAATACAATGGTATGAATGCGCTGATGCGTGCGTCCAGAATGGTCGCATAGTAAATATCTCTATGGCAAGAGATTAGAATAGGATACAATATGTTCTACTCCCGACTGAATAAGCTCAGACCGAAAGGGAAAAGCGAAAATAGCATTTCAGTGAATCGGAATGCACGGCTAACTGTCATGCTGTGTAGTTCCGTCAGGGAGAAAGACAGATATGAGGATGAAACCTGCATTGGTTCAACGATAGTTCAGCGGCATAAGGCGTGGCGTGGGCGGAAAGGCAGTTATATCTACGCCCTCTCGTGGTACTCAATTCTAAAGCATTAGGAATATGGGCAAAAAGTATCAACCACGACGCACTTGCAATAAGCAAGAAAAGAACGAAAGTCGCATCCGACAATCTGTCGTGCCAATAGTTACTATGCGTGCTAACTGGAGATTGCCTAAATCGGGATGCCGAAAGGCTATGGGCGAAGGCTCTGAATACCCGACAAGGTAACGGAGCTTCCGTAGTAGTCCGAGCAAGGGAAAGCCTTGTACATGGCGAAGGGAAGCAGTTGGTAATTTTAATACAAACAACGGATAATGTGAGAGACATTATGAGAAATCCAAAGCAAGTATTAAACAATTTATGTAAACACAGCAAAGTTTCGGGCTACAGGTTCGAAAGGCTGTACCGTAATCTATTCAATGAACAGATGTTCTATGTTGCCTATCAACGTATCTATGCGAAACAAGGCAATATGACACCTGGCACAGATGGCAAAACCATTGACCAAATGAACATTCAAAGAATAGGGTCTCTTATAGCAAGTCTCAAAAACGAGACATATCAACCTAATCCGGCAAAGAGGGTATATATTCCCAAGAAGAACGGGAAAAAACGTCCGTTGGGCATACCCTCTTTTGAAGACAAACTTGTGCAGGAGGTAGTAAGAATGATGCTTGAAGCCATTTATGAGGGATATTTTGAATACACCTCTCATGGGTTCAGACCTTTCAAAAGCTGCCATACTGCACTATCAAGCATTCAGAAAAGGTTTGTCGGGGCTAAATGGTTCATTGAGGGAGACATTAAAGGATTCTTCGACAACATAGACCATTGTGTACTGATAGGCATACTTGAAGAAAGAATAAACGATGTCCGCTTTATTCGCTTGATTCGGAAGTTCCTCAAAGCTGGATATGTGGAACATTGGCAGTTCAATCATACTTATTCGGGAACGCCCCAAGGTGGAATCATCAGTCCGATACTGGCGAATATCTATCTTGATAAGTTCGATAAGTTCATGGACGAATATGCCAAGAGGTTTGACAAAGGTAATAAGAGACGGGTAAATCCAGCCTACAATCGTATTTGCAACAAAAGAAACTCGCTAAAACGAAAACTGAACACTGAAACAGATGTGAAGAAAAGGGAAATCCTTATCTCGCAAATCAGAAACATGCGTACAGAAATGCAACAAATCCCATATGGGAATGATATGGACGAACAATACAAACGACTGAAATATGTGAGATACGCTGATGACTTTCTTATAGGGGTTATCGGCAGCAAATCCGACTGCGAAGTGATAAAGGCAGACCTTACAAAATACATGCAAGAGCAACTGAAACTTGAGCTGTCAGAGGAAAAGACCTTAATCACAAATGCACAGGACAAAGCAAAATTTCTCGGATATGAAATCTATGTACAACGTTCCGAAAGTAAAGTGAAGAATAGCCTTGGTAGGACAAATCGAATGTTCAACGGGAATGTAAGGCTACATGTTTCCACTGAAATTGCAAGAAATAAACTGCTTGCTATGAATGCTATGGTAATTAAACAAATCAATGGCAAAGAGATATGGTGGGCAGAATCCAGAGGTTTCTTGACAAGTCTGAAAGAAGAGGACATCATAGCCCAATATAACCTTGAAATAAGAGGGTTCTATAACTACTATTCGATAGCCAATAACATCTCCGCTGTCGGAGGTACTTTCGGAGGTATCATGAAACGAAGTTGCATTAAAACACTTGCACACAAGCATAACAGTACCATGCGCAAAGAATGGAAACGTTATCGTGAAGGACAGGACTTTGTTGTCCGATATATGGATAATAAAGGTCAAGAAAAGTGCAGGGTGCTGTACAATGAGGGGTTCAGAAGAAAACAAGTCAATGATTATGCTGAATGCGACCACATGCCGAACACATGCTTTCTGCCGCAGGCATCGCTTGTGGAAAGGCTAAAGAACGGTGTGTGCGAACTCTGTGGAAACAAGGCACCACTGATGATGCACCATGTTAGAACACTTAGTAAGTTGAAAGCTGATACGGAGTGGAATAAATTGATGCTGAAGAAAGGGCGTAAGACATTGGCTGTATGCGAAAAATGCAATGCACTGATTCAAAGCTATGATTAACAGAAAATTGATACTACCAACGGAAAGCCGAATACATGGAGACGTGTACGTTCGGTTTGGGGGCAGGTATGGGAAAACCTATCGCCGAAAGGTGACAAGGCGTTCTATACCGAGCCTACTCATGCTGCACTGCGAAAAGGAAGGATATACTATTCCGAGGTTCTGCACCTTCGATTGCATACAGCGACTGAACAAGCCGGGCAAGAACGGCGAGGAACTGCCGAGGGTTTCGGTACTGAAAGGTGAGAAATCGTTTCCCGTCATGCTGACTACCTTCACCTGTATCCACAAGGAAACTAAGGAGAAGATCAAGTATGATGATTACAAGAATCTGTCGAACGATGAGAAGGAACAGTATAATGTGTATCCCAAAATGCAGGTTTTCCGTGTGTTCAACGTCGCCCAGACGAATCTGAAAGAAGCACGTCCGGAACTGTGGGAAAAGCTGGAAAAGGAAAACGGCCGCCCATTTGTTCATGAAGGCGAAATGTTCAGCTTCGAACCGGCGGACAGGATGATACGCGACAATCTGTGGATCTGCCCCATCAATGTGAAACATCAGGATGATGCCTTTTATTCAATAAGCAAGAATGAAATCACCGTTCCTGAGAAAGTTCAGTTCAAGAGCGGGGAATCATTTTATGGAACTCTGTTCCATGAAATGGGACACTCGACGGGTGCGGAAAGCGTACTAGACCGTTTTAAGCCAACCTCTTTCGGTTCTAAGGAGTATAGCAGGGAAGAACTTGTGGCTGAGTTATGCGGAGCACTGACCGCCCAACGATACGGAATGACAAAGCATATCAAGGAAGACAGCTGTCCGTACCTGAAATCATGGCTGGATAATCTGAAGGAGTCGCCCCAGTACATTAAGACCGTGCTTATGGATGTGAAGAAAGCATCATCCATGATCACGCAGAAAATAGACCAGATAGCCCGGGATATAGAAAGGGAAAAGACAGAAAATCAGGAACGGGCGGAAACCCCGAAGGAAAAGGTATATTATGCTTCTGTAGCCTATCTGCAAATGGCGGACGATACCAGGCAATTGGAAGAATTGAAGGACAAGGGCGACTATAATGGTCTGCTTGCTCTCGCCAAAGAATATTATGACGGTAACGGCATGGACGAACAGAACACTTATGCCTCTCCATTACAGAACCGTGGCGATGACCTGCTGATTGAGGACCAGAATTTTGCTGTAGTTTATAATGGCAGTGTAGGCGGAACCTTTGAAGTGATGCTGAAATATACCGAACAGGAAGTTCGAGACCATATCCGCAGGTACGGTATAGGCAGAGCCAGCAATGATGTGAAAGAGGTGGCAAAAACTATGGTAGCAGAACAATTTGCGGAAATATCACAAAAGAATATTCCGGCCTTTGAAATGCCCAATGGCGAAGTGCTGTATATCAGCTATAACAGGGAAAAAGACACATTGGACGTAGGCTCTGCAACCAATGCAGGACTGGCGGTACAGCAAAGTTTCGAGTATAACCATGATAAGGCGCTGGATGACAACCTGACGGAGGTAAATGAAAAACTGGGAAATATGGAAAAATACCGTGAGGAGGAAGAAATGGAACGAAGCGGATTCAGGAGGTAAAACAGGCAATTACCAAACAAGAGGGACGGTAGCGTTTTTCCGCCCCTCTTGTTTTCACTCATGTTCCTGCTCAAAATATTCCTTATAATCCATTTCATCAATGGTCAGTTCGTCAAGTTCCCAGTCATATTCTACATCCGGCATTTTTGAATAAGGGAAGTTTACAGTGTAACCAATCTGTCCATAGGAACAGAAAAGCGGTGTCACACAGATTTCCCGACCGTAATAACTCTGCTGGCTGCAGTATCTGCGCCAATTAAAACGCCCTGCAATAATGTTTTTACATAAACGCCATAGGTACTTGTCATCCTTTGTCATAACTCACCTCCTTTCTGAACAAGCAACAAATTTTCGGGACGTTCTGAGAACCAATAACTATCATGGTCAATATATACGCATCTGTCTTTGATATTGTCCGTTTTCTCAAATGCCAATACCTCATAAGGACCAAATACAAGGCCGGCATCATTTCTGAAAACGACCATATCGCCAACTTTCATTTCACTATCCGTTTTCATGACCTCTGAAAGTCTGTCATAAAACATCTTTCCGTCAGCTTCCCGTTCTGCTTTCCAACGTAAGAATGCTTTCTTGTAACTCCTGCCTGAATTTATCGGAGAAAGTTCAGTGGGATAAACCTCCGCTTCAGAGCCTGAAGCTGCAATAAGAATAATACTATCGTCCTCTATAGCCTCCGGAACAGAAACAACTTGATAAACTCCGTCAGAGAGTCCATTGTCAGGGTCATGCCAGAACAAAACATTTCCTTCCTTGATAAAATCGTATTTTCCCATAATCCAAATATTTATTAAGTTTATTTATTTCCCTTAATTTGAGCTTTTAGACTCGCCGTAAGGTTGATTTTTACGTGCGAACATCACGGCGGAAAAAAGGATGGCAACAAGGAACAGAGGATAAAATTTTATGAAATACCGTAATCTCTGATTTCGGAAAGTTTCGGAAAAATTCGACGATGTAGCGGAGCGGTACTTGGACAGTCATTCCATCCGCCGTACATTTGCTGAGTAAAAAACAAAATGACGCGAGCTTATTGCTAAATCAGAGATTTCTTAAAGATGTAAAAAAGGAAGAACAGAAATATAAAAAAGGCTGTATTTTCTTTTATCAATGCACAAGGTGCAGCCTGCCGGCAATGAACACCAGCAAGCCACCTATATGACAAAAATCAGAAATGATAATCGATGACACCTCCGATATAAAGCAAAGTACCTGGCTCAAGAGCGCAAACTTCACGCAAGAATTCATAAGATTGCTCCGCATAGGACTGTACGCCATTCTCGTCCGTATAAAACCAATATCCAGTCTCCAAAGGGTCTTTCAGGTACTTTTCAAGCTGATAGACCGGGCCAATCCAATCCTGTATTTTGTCGGGAGTTACAGCCTCGACCCTTAGACGAATACCTGCAATAAAATTCTTCTTCCACTCTTCCGCACCACCCATATAGCGTATTGTATTTTCAGCAACAAGCTCGAACATACCTTTTGGAAATACCTCATTCACCAAGTTTTCAATATGTAACTGACGTTCCTCATCATCAATTTCTCCACAATAGTCAAAAAAACTGCCTTCACCTTGCATAAGAGTGTCTTCATTCAAATAACTGTCCTCATCAATCCTTGTCTGGGTAATCTGAAAAATTTTGCTGTGCATAATACAAAAAATTAAATGTTAGACTTTGTTTTTCCCTCCAGTAGAAGCTTTTCGACTTCCTTGCAGGAGGAAATTTTATATGCAATCCAGACAGCATTCAATGGATGGTATAGCAAGTAAATGGCAGGCGAATTTGACGGAATACCCTAATCTGTGATTTGCGGAAGGCTGCCGACAAATTCAGAAGCAAATTAGCAGAGCGGTACTTGATGTCCATCCCGATGCTGTAAATTTGCATCATAAAATTCAGCAGCAAGGATCGGCCGATGGCTGCGTAAAAGCATGAGCAGAATACTTATAAGCGGTAAATAAAAGAGGGGAAAAGAAAATCCGTACAGGCCGGTAATAAAAAGGGTATAAAGGCTATGTTGTAAAGAACAAGAAGCAGAGTCATGCTAGTGTTCATAACCCTGCTTCACCAATTTCTATTCTATCACTATAAATTCATCAATGTTGCAAAACGCATTCTCATTGGCATTCTCCCATTCATCAGTTAATTTTTCAATATCTTCATCCGAAGTGACTGGCTGACCGAATATCTCTTCCAACCATTTGAACATACTTGGCTTATCTTCAAAATATCCGCACTGGTACTCTTTTTCTGGAGTACAAATATCAGCACGAAATTTATCCGTAAAATACTTGCCATCCTTATCATTTGTCTGAAACACTCCCATACCTGGCTCTTCGCTCAGATAATAATAACTCAATGAAGGGAACTTTTGCTGTATCAGGTCAAAGACTTCATTGCAAGGCCCCCATGCTGTTTCTGTAGAGAATTTCAAAGTATCTTGCTCCATTTCAAGATTGCTCCAGTCTCCTCTGCAATAGACTTTTTTCCAATCAACTCCAAGAGCGTTTACCAGACATCCTAACCACGCTGTCCCGAATCCGTTTTCAACGGCTGGTGTTTTCCTTTTTTCGAGTCCATGCATAATACCATAAAGTTTCTTAACCTCTTTCTTGTCACCTTCAATGACATACGAACTGCTGCACCAATTTGGCATAATTCTAAATTTTTAATTCGTTAAACATCTCTTTTTCCCTTCTTTTGAAACTCTAATGGCTTCATTGTCGGGAAAATTTTATATGCCCAGGATTACAGCGAAAAAGGGTGATTAGACATGTAAATGAAGGAATATTTTTATAGAATACCCAAATCTATGATTTGTGGAAGACTTCTGAAAAAATGTGACGTAAATTAGCAAAGCGGTACATGTTGTACACCCTAAGCTGTACCTTTGCATAATAAAATCCAGCCGACAATAACGCCAAAAGAGCAAAATAAAGATGAGATACAATTAGTACGGAGTCTAGAACAGAAAAAGGAACGTTCGGAGTAAAATGGAAATTATCTCAGAGAAATAAGGGAAAGAATATCATACCTATTTTAATAAAAAAATGGCATATGAATTATAGAACTTCATACACCATTTTCTATTATAAATAGAGATTAAATACTTTCAATATAGTTCAATGATGAAAATATGCTAAAATTACATATGAACCAATCCATGTAAAAATACAATAGGCAAAGAAAAGACACCGGCCTATCAACAATCGAATTTCTGATTTTCTAGAATACTCTTCAAGAAGAGCCTGTAACTTTTCCTGTTTAAAATATCTATTATATACAAAAAATATAAATGGAGTTAATATAATTATCGCATATATCCAAGATGACAACTCCCATTTTGTTGTAATAGGAAACCTTGGCAATGTAAAATGGGCATAATATTCTATTATTTGAATTATAGAAGCAAAATTAAAAAATAAACAAACTGATATAAACATAACAGAGTCTGATTTATGTCCACCATCCTTTAGATACTTCCGCTTCAAAAAAAAATAATATGTCCAGTATGAAATTTCTTTTAACATTACTAATATCTTTTAGCAGGGGCAGGTCCGATATATGTCTGTTTATGTTTGTAATGACGTTTTATAATTTGCTCTTGTGAAGGCAATATAGGAATAACTACACGCAAATTATCTAAAGGCTGCGTTATTGTACCATAATTATTCGGATTGATAGAAATATTAGGTCTTTCAAATGCGCCTAACGAATCTAATCCCCAATACACCAAACCTATTGTAAGACCTATCCAGCCACCAATAATAGCAGCAGCTCCAGATACAAGAGTATTTACCGTAGCTTTTCCATAAGAAATTTGTCCATCTTTTGCTCCTGCATAATCAATAACAACTCCGACAAAAAATATTTTTCGACCCATGTTCTTTGCCAAAGAAGTTACTTTATATGTTTTAATACGAGCACGACTTCCTCCCTGCCACCCATTACCATAAATTTTAGGAGAAAATTTACCAGCCTTATAGAATCTTGCTGTAGCTTTAATATTTGATAGTTCTACCAAACTAGCTATGGTTCCTATTGTGGATATAGAATTTGCAGTATTTTCATGCCACATGTATGTTTTTGCCTTCTCATTATCAATTAAAGCAGGGTTATTAACCCACAATGGCACTGAATCTGAAAAAGAAATAAGCCCATAACTACCATCTTGATTTCTTAGAATATCGTGAGTTCCTAAAGGATCAATCTCTATAGCCGCTGTTTTTTGATTATCAAAAGTTACCTTTCCTTTAAAGTTAAGATTACTTTGTAATCTATTGTGCAGTTCTTGTTGGTTTAGTTGTTCCCAATGATCTGTCATAGCGAAGAAAATTATAAATAAAGTAGATGGACATTAAATGCCCATCTACTAACTTGACAAAATTATTCCTGACGATATTCACTTTCCCAAACAGCTTCTTCCGGGCCGTCACCTTTGTGACCGGCAAGCTGAATGACGAAACTCTTAGCAGGGAAGAACGGTGTAATATGTATATCCAACAAGATACGGTCTTTCTGGTTCGGATCCTGTTCAATCTTCACCACCTTAAAGCGTTCGATAAGTTTGTTGGGCCCCATTACACTATCCAGGAACTTTACAATCTGAGAGCGTAAATCCGCTTCTGTACGAGTGTTCCAGTTTTCAAATGCACGACGGTTGAGGAAGTCAAACAATACTTTCGTAATATAGTCGAACACACGTACAACAGAATAAGTCTGCAAACCGAGGTTATCTCCATTGAACAAAGTTTTGGCAGAGAAAGCCATTACTTTGCTATATTCATTAACCATCGGAACAAGTCCCATCCGTTCAAGTTCAGAGATTTCACTACGCTTCAAGTCAAAACGAACACTTTCAACTTCATTGAGTCCTCCAAATTTCTTTCCGGCAACAACCTGAGACATCAATGTCCCATAGATTTTACCGGCGAGTGCTGTTGATGGCGGAACATAAAGATTCTCTTCTTCTCCTACGGAATCCTCCTTTGCACGGCCAAGCAGCCAGTTACATGTCATCACTGTATTTGACTTGAAAGCATCACCACTTGTGTGATCTGCATTAAAGAATATATCAATTACATCATCAGGAGACTCCAAGTCTTGGAAGTCTGTAATAAGGAATGCCTTGTTGTCATAAGCCATCTTAGACCATTTGTCCAAAATAGCATTAGAGCCCAAATAACCAGGCACAACAAGCAAAGAATAATTACGGCGTAAATCCAGACGGTCAAAATTCTGTTTCAATTCTTTGTTGATATAGTCAGCAAAAACAGTATTATCCAAATCACGCAACTGTTCCATACTGGCATTAACAATTGTAACATTCTTGACCTTGTCATTTTCCGTATTTTTATAGAAATATGCAACGGAACGGTAAGCTACTTCCAAATCATGGGTACGAGCCAATGCGGCTTTCAAATTCTTATTCAACAGTTCTTCAGCCTGAAGAGCTGTTTCCTTAGCCTTATCACGCATTTGCTCTGTGGTGGTATTGTTGCGGAGCAAATCCACCCACACACCTAAACGTCTGACGAGAGCTTTACGCTCAGCATCCCACTGTGCATCAGTCAAGAAAATATTTCGACGAGCCTTCCTGTTGGGATTCATGTTTGAATACCCGTCAATAATATTTTCCAAAAATGAAAATCCACCGAATTCTTTCAGGCGATCTATTGCGGAGGCAGAAGCGGCCTTACCTTGAGAGGTTGTTTGGACAGAAGTAGAAGTAGCCGTTGCAGCCGGTTGTAGTTTTTGTTCATTTTCAGGTTTCATAAATCTCAATTTTAAATTTTAGACTTAGATTGAGCTTCATTAATCTCTTGCATAGAGATTTCCAGAACTTCAGCCAAAGCTTCCCTCAAAGCAGGATTTTCAATCACTTTCTGGAGAGCCTTATTGGAAGAAAGTTGACGGGCAATCTTGATACTTTGTTCACGTTCGATATCCAATTCACTCAAGAACTCGCTGTTCTCCTTAATTTTACCCGCTCCAAAATCTCCAAGGCCTTTGAATGTCATGACCTCTTTTACTTCGTTACCTTCTGCATCTATATGTTCCAGTTGCACGGTAGGTTCAAAACGCTCAAACACATCTTCTATGGTCTGCAAACCGTAAACACACTCAGGCTCAGAAGGAGCATCGTCTGTCAGTTTCTGGACAATTAAAGTTCGGTTGGAAGGGATCTCGGCTATAGATTCATTCGCATCGACCTTAACTTCATTGCCACCAATTCCGTAATTGTACATTCCCATAAATCTCTTCTTTTATGTTAATAAATCGTTTTTATTCTCTCTTAAGATGCATCGGGCGCAATATACGAATTTATTTTTGTTTCATCAAATTTACATAGAAGAATCTTATGAAAAAACTTAGTGTTTTTAATAAAAAACCGTATATTTGCGAAAACCAACAATAAACAAAAAAGAAAAAAGACATGAGTTATCTGAAAATACCAATAGATTTGAAGGCAGCTGTAAGCGGGAAGCTAGAAAGGTGTTCTTATGAGGAATCCATTGCACAGCAGATTATGTTGCTGATTGTTTCACGCTATGGAGAGGTAACCGGTAAAGAAAGTTACGGCTCTGTAATATGGGAGCTGGAATTCAGTCAATTGGTAAAAATCAGCGATTGGGAGAATAAGGTTCAGGAATCTTTATTACAAGCCATAACGACGTATGAACAGCGCTTGAAAGAGGTAACTGTAAATGTGGTTTTATCCGAGATTGACGATGAGAATAAGAAAGAAACTCATGTACGCAGAAAAGCTCAAATAACAGTGAGAGGAAAAATAAGTTCAACGGACCAACCGTTCTATTTCAGCACGCTTGTTTATATAAGTCCGTTATCACAATAAAATAAACAGTAAAGACTATGCCAGACAAAAGACATATTGAAATAAAGGAAAGAATTCTGAGATTCGCTATGGAACTATGGGGTATCAATGACTCACGTAATATGGACCCCGTGGTTGATTTGTTATTGGATGTCTTCGCATATGAAACGGCCCGTCTGCATCAGGAAATAAAAGCGTCGGACTCCCGTTTGCTTTATCAGTTGTCACGTATACTTATAGACAACAAATGGGCTTTGCCTATTCCGGCTCACGCATTAATGTCTGTAGCCCCCAATAATGATGAGACCTGCATACTTAATGCGGAAGATCACTTCTATACAGAAAAATTCATCTTCGGTAAAGAAAGCGTGCAAGTATTCTTTACTCCTCTTTTCAATTATCCTCTGGTGAATGCCCGGCTCCGTTTCATTGCCCACGGTGATACTATCAAAACTATTTCTGAGAAAAGTATTGCTTCCAATGTATTCCTCAGCCGTAAAGATCAGATTGAATCATACGTCATCTGGCTCGGTATTGATATAGACGAAGAACATCTGGCAGAAACACAGGAAATGACACTTTGCCTGATTCCTGATGACACTTCCTTTGTCCCATTCTTGCAAATGGCCCGTTTTTTCGATTCCAACGGGAAAAAGATACCATCCCAATCAGGTCTTTCAGTGGAGGATCCGTTCAATAACGCCCATTATTTTGAGGAAATAAAAAACTTCTACAATGATTATTTTATTAAAATCAATCTGGCAGAAGCAGACAGATCACTAAAAACATTACTACAAATCATACCTCAGACCAATCAGGGGACTCAGGATATAGATATAAAGAACAGATACTTTTGGTTAAAACTCCGTTTGCCTGAAGTGTTCAATTCGCAAGATTCCCTTGATTCACTGAACATATATCTGAACACATACCCTGTAGTAAACAGAAAATTGGTTTATAAACAACATAATTTTGCAACCAACGGGCGTTATGTCCCTCTTCCATGTCCAAAGGGGGCTTATTTCCTTAACATACGCTCCATTTGTGACAATACTGGAAAGGAGTATCCCAACAGGCTTCAGCAGTTTGAAGAAAATCCGACAGGTATTTTTGACTTGTATTTCGGTGACCTGGAACGCTTTGATTCGGATAGTGCCATTGACCTGATCAGCCAGATTCTGCAAAGGATCAGAGAAGACGGAAATGCCTTTTCCGCATTAAATCCTGATTTGCTGACAGCGCAACTGAAAGAGTTGTTCTCAAAACTTACCGAGATAGAGAAAAGTGTGGAAAGCGTAAACAGGGATGAGAAAAGACAACGCATTTTTGCTCTGACAGTACCAGCCCCCAATGCTACGAGTGCAGAAGTAAAATTCTGGATTACTTCAGGACGACTGGCTAACGGACTTGATGAAAGGGCATTTATCCAACAGTTCAATATGGAGAAATATGATGCAACAAGTCTTGTTTTCAGAACTCCCGTTCAAGGCGGAATCGTGCATACCGAAGAATCCAATCTGGTACACAGCCTGAGATATGGACTTGTCAGCAGAGACAGAATCGTATCAAAGCAGGATATATATAACTACATCTACCACAAGATAGGAAACAATGTAGAGAATATACAGATTAAGGACGGTGTTGCCATTTCTCCGGAAAGGAAAAAAGGATTCGTCCGCATAGTTCAAGTTGAGATAAAATTAAAACAAAATATAGGAGACTTCTTGGATCTGTCCGTTTTCGCTCATTTTCTTGAAAAGGATCTGACTGAAAAGTCCGTATGCAATTCATCTTATAAAATTGTATTCTTATGATAAACAACGACTACAGCCCCAGTCTTGTTTCTGCCATAAAATTGGCCCAATCAATGGCCAGGCAGGAACGACAAAGTACATACGGTGTCCCACATCTGGTGTTAGCCATGCTGGCAGAAAGTACGGGTCTTAAAGAAATCCTACAATCCATGCAAAAGGACGTTGCCTATCTGATGGACTGGTTTGACACGCGCAAAGAAATGTACACATCGTCGGAAAGTGACTCTGACGAAATATATGCGGATGACGAACTATCCAAAGTACTGGATGAAGCGGAACGCTCCAAAATAAAGCTGGGAAGCGATCACATTGATGCTCTTTGTGTGTTTACGGCCATATCCAGAGAAGGTGTCATCTATTCGCACCAGCAAATAGAATTACTTGGGGTAAGCGAAGAGGATATTCTAAAATATTATGATGCCCTTACACCAGCCTATTCCTTTCAGGGGGAAGAAAACCAGATACTGGCCTCGTTTCCATACGCTGAAAATCTGAAGACAGAAACAACCATCAAAAACGGAAGTATAGTGGTGGGCAGGGACAAAGAAATCAGAACCATGCTTGAATGCCTGGAACGCTCAGAAAATAAAGCCATAATGATAATAGGCGATTCCGGTATAGGAAAAACATCCATAATCAATGCCTTTGTAAAAGAAATATGTTACAATAAAGACGAAATGCTGCAACAGGTTTCTGTTGTAGGAATGAATACAGCCAAATTACTGGCCGGAACATCATCGGAAAATGAGATATCCCAAAAGACTGTGGCCCTGATACATAAACTGAAACAAATTGAGCAGGTAGTTCTTGTGATAGACGACCTCCAGGTGTTGCTTGAAAACGGTAATACGGGTAAATCGACAACTCTGATAAATATTCTCAATGCCCAGATTGGTGAAGGAGCCTGTAATCTCATATTTACTATTACAAAAGATGCATACCGCAAACACATAGAAAAGCAATCTATAGAAAGCAAACTGGTTGTCATAAATGCGGAAGAGCTGGATTATTCCACTCTATTGTGTGCCTTGCACCTGCACAAAAAGGAAATAGAAAGCCATTACGGACTTGAAATTTCAGAAGACTGCATTCCTAATGTAATACAATTATCACGCCGATATTTCAAGGAACGAAGTCTCCCATCTGCAGCAATTGATCTTTTGGACAGAACTTCTGCCGCAGTACGACTTTGCAACAAAAATGCAAGAAATACAATAGAAAATATCCGGGCGGAATTCGAACGCCTACAAGAGAACTCAGAAGAAACAATTCAGAACTCCGATTTACAATTGCTTTACCGGATGATTTTCAATAAAATAGGTTCTGTCATAACATCAAAACTTTCAGATACCTATACATGGAATGATGAAGACAAATATGAGGTAAAAATCCATTGGATTAATAAAATCCTGACAGAGCTGGAAAATCTATCACTCCGCACCATTGGAACTGTAACAGCAGCGGAAATTGAAGCAATCGTGGCCGAATGTACCAATATTCCTATAGGAAAAATACAGGCCAGGGAAAAAGACCGACTTCTCGGTATAGAATCAAAGCTCAGGGAAAGAGTCAAAGGTCAGGACAAAGCGATTGCCACCTTGTCTGATGCCATTATCGAATCACGAAGCGGATTGAGTGACCCCAAAAAGCCCATAGGCTCCTTCTTTTTCCTTGGACCTACCGGAACTGGTAAAACTGAGCTGACTAAATCATTGGCGGAACTGCTTTTTGACAATGAATCTGCCATGATCAGGTTTGATATGTCCGAATTCAAGGAAGAACATTCAGCAGCCCTGCTTTATGGAGCACCTCCGGGATATGTCGGCTACGAAGAAGGTGGTCTGCTGGTGACACAAATCAGACAAAAGCCATATTCCGTAGTCCTTTTTGATGAAATCGAAAAAGCACATTCCAGCGTATATGATGTATTTCTTCAAATGATGGATGAAGGTAAGATACATGACAAACTGGGTAGAGAAGGTGATTTTTCCAACTCGATAATCATTTTCACATCCAACATTGGAAGTCAATGGATTGTGGATCAGATACAGGCCGGCCATACCCCAACATCTGCAAAACTTATAGAGGTTATGGCCCAATACTTCAGACCTGAATTTCTTGGACGACTGACTGAGGTGGTACCATTTTCTCCTATAAATGAAAATGTGGCAAAAGAAATCTTCCTATTGCATTTTTCAAGATTGAAAAAGCAGCTATTAGAACAAAAGAACATCAACCTTGAACTGGCGGAAGAGACACTCCAATACCTCTCACAAAAAGGATTCCTGTCTCTTATACACATCTCCGAGCCCACGAGACTAAGGCGAA